>Ga0326727_10001066_pt1 | contig 106081 bp, 86 predicted proteins | sample MB2enrmetagenome_FD_207643 | JGI IMG/M metagenome (GOLD analysis project Ga0326727, IMG submission 207643) | Lab enriched peat soil microbial communities from McLean, Ithaca, NY, United States - MB29MY | ecosystem: Environmental > Terrestrial > Soil > Wetlands > Peat | place: USA: New York...
GCCTGCGATGGATGGAACCTTTGTCCAAGCTCGAAATGGAGTCCCTGGTAATTGCTGCGAAAAGTTTCGGTGGGCTGCGTCGCGCTTAGCCCACCCTACACGTCTGCACCCATCCTACGGGTCTTTTCGTTGTTTCAGGGTGTCCAAAAGGGACATGAGGAACTGCTACGAAAAGGCCGCCCACAAGGTGCTAGACTACGGCCCGGTCAGGCGCCTTTTCATGGTTTGGGGTGTCCTCAGGGACATGAAAAGCTGTTTTGAAAAGTTTCGGTGGGCTGCGTCGCGCTTAGCCCACCCTACACGCCGGCACCCATCCTACGAGCCTTTTCGTGGTTTCAGGGTGTCTCAAAGGGACATGAGGAACTGCTACGAAAAGACCGCCCGCAAGGGGCTAGACTACGGCCCGGTCAGGCGCCTTTTCATGGTTTGGGGTGTCCCTCAGGGACATGAAGTGCTGCAGTGCAAAATGCGCACAAAAAATAGAGAACCCGCGTTGAGCTTATCCCTCAATGATTATGTTCATGAGCCTCTGATTGGTGCCCGGAATGATCATGATCGTGCGGCCCGTGCTCTCCGGTGTGATTATGGTCGTGAACTTCGGCTCCCTTGCTGTGGCTATGTTCGTGAAGGTGCTCGTGAAGATGTTCGTGGGCATGGGAGTGGGTGTGCTCATGGCTATGTTTCGTCCCGTCATGGGAGTGTTCGTGAGAGTGGTTATGGGAATGATCATGCGCGTGCAGATGCTTGTGTTCGTGCTTTCCTTCCATTTTGCCTCTCCTCGGAATCAGTAGTTGGTATCTATCAGATAGATATCGTAATCCGTCAGCCCCACACTGTCAATCCAACCCGGAGCACTGTTTATTGCCTCTCCGTGATTTCGATATTGTGAGGCCATATCCAATGATCGCAAAAACCTACACCTCCGGCACCGGATTTTCGGAAAACCTATCCCGTTGGAACATCATTTGCATGTTCTAATTGAAAGTTTTTGTGTTCCGGGGGCTATGGGGAGCTCCAGGATGCTTTTGAGCAGAATCCGCATCGGAATCTGGTCCAACACTGACAGGGGGGCAAGGTCATGCGTTGTTCGAATCCACCGTTATGCGTATGCGCATGGTGCAAGAAAGTAAGAAATGATAACGGCCTCTGGGTAGAGTTTGGACTTCCAGCGATGGAGGTCAAAATCACCCACGGGATATGCCCGGATTGTGACAGGAGTTTCCGTTTGGAAATTAATCGCCTGTAACGGAAACTATGATGGATTGTTTAGATTCCGCTCCGGGTTGTTCCTTTCATGCGCGCGTGACAAGGTAAGTTACCTTCTCGAAGTCGTCGATTTTCTGAACGGCCGATCGGCCCGCCGATTGCGGTAGGGATACTTGCGGCCCTTGGGATCGTAAGATTGGAGTCCGCTGTTCACCGGTCACCGCCCACTGTTCACTGTTCATGACCTGGATTTCGAAGACGCAAAAGGCCGGGAGCACGCGAAACGCGGGCTGGCGGCAGCCGATTCCTCCGATGCCGTTCGGGATGGTTGGATTCGACAAGGCGATCTATTGCCGAAAGAAGCCGGCCGGAACCTAAGCAGGCGGGCAAATCCCCATTTGAGCATCTTTACAGGGTTTAATACGATAAAATCGAGTCCATCAACTGCAGGGAAAGCGGTGTGTCCCGAAACGGCAAAAATCAGTCTCATGAACGTATCACTTGCATGTCCGATTGGGAAATTGTATGGTTTTGCAGACTTTCGGGTTTCATCGGAAGTTATTCGGGAAGAAATCCGACCTCAGAATTCGGTTCGAATGCCTTCGTTTTGAGAGTTTTGTTCAATGAAGTTGACGAGGATATTGGCATATGGATTTGTACTTCTGATTTCCGGCTTCCTGCTATTCTACAATTTGGATGATCGTCTCCTTTGGGGTGATGAAGCGGAAACCGCACTCCTTGCAGTCAATATCACTAAAACTGGATTACCTAAAGTCACCGATGGCAGGAATAACATCACTATTTTCGGTATGGGGATCGACTCGAACGGAGACCACATCTGGACCGCTCGCCCTTTTTTAGACCAGTATCTAACTGCATTATCCTTTCTCACGTTTGGCAAGAACACGTTTGCAGCAAGATTCCCTTTTGCTCTGATTGGCTTTCTTACCATAGCCTTATTGGCTGCGATCACCTATCGCATCTATAACGATCACCGTATCGCCTTAATGACAGCCTTGCTGCTAAGCAGCAATATTGTATTCTTGTTGCATGCCAGGCAATGTCGATATTACGCTATCATAGTGTTTTTAGAAGTAATCCTTTTTTACGGCTATCATCGCTTAATAAACCGCCAAACAGTTTCAGGTTCCGTACTTATCTCTGTAGCTCTTATCGGCCAGTTTTATTGCAACTACATTATAGTAGCAAGCAATATCATTGCGCTACTTTTAACTTCGGCTTACTTTATAAGAAAAAAACACTTCGTATTTTATTATTTATTTGTAAGCATACTTATTGTATTTATATTTTCAGCTCCATGGTTAATATATGCAAAACCATTCTTTCAAACATCAGTTATTAGCCTGCGTCGTTTCTGGGAGAATATGCGAGATTATGCTTACATAGTCAACGCTTATTTTATAGCATTAGTAATATTACTCATTCCGATATTTAGATTATTTAATGCCAGGATTGCTCATAAGTATGATGATTTTAAATTATTTGCCAAGGAATCTGAATTATTGGTATGGGTACTGATACCAAGTATTATCCTGCCTATTTCATGTATACCGTATGTAGCTATGCGATATATCAGTCCGTTGCTTCCACTATCTGCTTTGATCACCGCCAGTATTCTGACATATCATGTTCCGCGCAAGTCTATCAGATACACATTATTCACTGTGCTTTGTTTCAGCAACGCTATTCCAGCCCTCACTGCTGGCAACTTGAACCCAGGCACACTGTTACGCGTACCAATTGTGGAATTTGTAAAAGAAATTACTCAAGGCTATCAAGATCGTCTTTCTGATATCGTCTCTTATTTGGTACAAAATGGAAATCCCGAACAGAGTGTACTTGTAGGCGATCCCGAATTTCCTTTGATTTTTTATACCGGAATGCGCATTATCGATTTTCGTTTAGCAACCCAGGACCGATCGCAGGAACTGCCCGACTGGGTCCTCAGTACGAGCGCTTCGGGAATCAAGGAAATGCCGCCCATTGAGATTGAAGATAACACTGCACAGAGATATGAGACAATCAATTTGCGGGTGCATGATTCCAAACGCGGCGACAGCATCCCAGACCCACGGTTGCGTGAATCATTCACCACGGATCGATTCACCGAAATGAAGATTTTTAGAAAAAAGTGACTAATAAGATCGATTGATTCGCTCTTTTTCCCCCAGGTGCCGAAAGCCCGAAGTGTAGTAAAGGACAGACGCTATTGTCGGCGAAAGCCTGCAACCTAGTCCGGTCCTTATCACGTAGATCAAGTCCAGAGGCCATTTCGAGAGCTGGCATATTAGTTGCTGATTCCTACCTCAAGGATTCGGATTTTCCCGCTAAACCGACTCGGAGTTCCTTGTCCCACGTTTCGACCGTGGACTTCTTTCTTACCTGGCTCAGGGAGAAAAAAAATGTTTGATGAAAAAAGAAAATTTAGACGGCTCAAGGGCAAAGAAGGGGCATGCGCTACTTTTATAAGACCCCATGAGTTTATCAACACGGGGCTAATCCAGGATATCAGCATGGACGGGTTGTGCGTCCAGTATTTGTCTACAAACGGTGATGAAAAAGAGTGCTCCGGAATAACAATATTTGGCAGCAACGGCCATTTTATCCACGTAGACAGGGTCCAATGCAGGGTAGTATACGATCAGGAAGTTCCTGAATTCTCCTGGAAACAGACCAGCACGAGGCGATGCGGAGTGGAGTTCGAGAACCTGTCTGTCAAGCAGTTGACCATGCTCCAGCATTTCATCGATTATTTTGCCTTCGATGAAGCCCGATCCGGTAACCGAGAGGGCTGGTCAAATACCTCCCGCAAAGCCGGAGGCCTTAAAAAACACACACCGCTCAAAGCGGCTGCAGGGCATTAGCAACCTAAAGATGCCGGCCGTTAATACCGAGCCGCGTCCAAAATAATCGTTCGCCCTGATGTATCGAAAGGCGAACACTCCGTTTATGCTCGATACGTCAGCACGAACGGAGTGAATTCATTACTTGGCATCAGGCGGCGGTGAAATTTGTTCTAATCGATCCAGCAGCGCTTCGGGCAGAGGCGAATCGAATTTTAAGCTGACGGCGCAATCTTCGATTGGATGGAAACGCACTGCCGCGATCGTACCGCTCTGTTCGACTACGTGCGAAGGACCGCTTGTCTGCTGAGGAAGATAGCTGATGTGAAGCCTCTTTCCAAGCAGCAGGCCGGCTGCTTCTCTTTTTGAAATCCTGACATAAAAGCTTGCCCCGCCTCCGGATATGTCGCCCATGTCGATTCTGAAGGGCTCGCCGACCCGGTCGCCGGATAAATTCATCAGTTGGGCCGTTGCTTTTCCTTCGAGGGGGATTCTCCTCAGGCGGCGGCGATCTATCGTCTGGGCTTTAAGCAGATCCGGGATCTTATCCGTTTTCGACGCAAAGCTGTACAATTTGGACTCAAGCAGCGGGGCAGTGGTCTTCCAGACATTCAGAATGTCTGAAGCGAGGTAACTCAGCTCTGTCCTGCAAAGGGCTATCACGCTTGTCGTGCAGAGCGTGGTCAGGAAGAATGTGTCCTCTCCGGCCAACTGGCCTGGTTCGACCTCTCTCAAAAGGACTTCCTGGCCTTCCCAAAAATAGACAACCTTAACGCGTCCGGCGTTAATGAAATAGAGCCGGGGCTTCAAATCGCCCTGGTAGGAAATCGTCTCGCCCGTCTCGTAGGTTGCTTTCTTGAGCGCAAAATAAAGTGCGTTGGCTTCCTCGACGCTGAGGATGTCGTAGAGTTTGGTCCAGGTTTTCCGGTGGCCGGTGTCGATGGCCCGGCTTTTTTCCTCTTCGATAATCTCCCCGGAACGGATTATCTCACTAAGCGCCATCTCGTCTATTTCGAAAATGCGCGATCGCATGGCCTCCGCAGCTTCGAAATTCTTATCCCCGGCGCAGAGTACCACGAGTTCGAAGAGCAGCTTTATCGCCGCTTCCTTGTTGCCCTGGTCGAGGTATTCCCGGACGAGTCTTTCCTTCTCAGCTACGTTTTCCATGGTTTTGTCCAGTCTATTTTCGGGTCAGAACTCCTCCCCAACTTCGCTCGGAAGCTGGTATGCTATGGACCGGAATAATGATCGAGTTGTGCAATATGCATCCAAACTATATTTTCGGGACGGATTCCGCCCAGAAAAGCTTTCCTAAACGACCCCAAAACCTGCGAAAGCTTTACAATTCCCCACAATTGAATAAGCAAGTATTGGGCCAATTAGACTGGTTTTTGCAATTTCAGGAAGCACCACGGGATTGGAAGGTGATGGCCTCAATTGGACAAATGGGGCCGCAAAGGGGGGCGGACCCAATGCCGCTCAAAGATTGTGAGGTCGAGGGAGGAGTTGATGGAAATTGTTTTTTAATTTTTCTGATTTACGGCTATGGGGAATTCCCCTTAATGTTACGGGGGTGGCTATGCACGGCTCCAAACCAGAAAAGTTGGTTCATCCGGCAAACGAGTACCTGCAAGACGAGAAAGGACATCATCTGTCTGCTGTGAACTCGCCCTGTGGGGGGCTTTTTGAGTTTCTTGCCCTGAAAGGGCTGCATAGGGTAGCCCAGGGTATTTGAGAAACGCGCCACCCTGGGGATAACAGAACCACAAATTAGTTGTAATACCCTGAAAGGGTTACATAAAAAGAGTATTCAGTATTAAGTCACAGGGTACTCAAACAGCAAGGGGTCGGCTATGTAACCCCTGCAGGGTAAGAACCGGTTCTTGTTGGCATCGCAACCCCAGGGTGGCGCTTCTCTGACCCTGGGCTATTATATGCAGCCCCCTCGGGGCAAAAATCCGAACCACAGGTACTCATTTGCCGAAAGACCAGAAAAGTTTTGAGCGCAATCTCACATCATGCTAATTACCTTAATTCGTGGGCTTACCAATAAGCCTTACAAATATATATAATGTAGTTACCTACCTGGTTTCATAGTTTTCGAGCAGGGATAAGGTAGATAACGGTCTGAAATCTTACTATATTGTCCAATTCTTTGGGCCAGGAAACAGACAATGGATGTCAGAAGCAGATGGGCTACCAATGAACCTTTGTTCAAAAGGGTTGTCGACCACGAGAGCGGCTTGTCGGAGTTTAGCGGAGTCCAGGGATTTCTCATGGATAAAGACATTGAGTTTTTGCAGTATTTTGTCCAGAGACTGCCGGCCAGGGCCACTATCGTCGAAATAGGGTCATACATGGGGCTTTCGACACTGGTAATGGCCAGGACGCTCTTTTTGACCGGGAACCTGACCGCCAGAATCTTTGGCGTCGACACCTTTGAAGGCAGCGAGGAGCATCAAGGCGCTGAAGTTATTAAAAAGGGCCGCCTGTTTGATATCTTTCAGGCAAACATCGATTCATCGGGACTTCGAGGTCTTATCCAACCGGTCCGGATGGACAGCGTGGAGGCATCAGCTAATTTTCCCAACGGAAAAGCGGACATGCTTTTCATCGACGGAGACCACACCCAGGAGGGCTGTTATCGCGATTTGCTTGCCTGGGGTCCAAAGCTCAAGCCCGGAGGGATTTTCCTGGGACACGACCTTTGCCAGGGCGGGGTAACAAGGGCTGTTGTCGAGTACGTAAGAAATAAGGACTTATGCGTAACTCTGCTTGGCACACCCCCTGACAGCGGCTTCATGTACCAGATTCATTCGAGATCGGAATTTCTCAGGTAGCAGCATATCAAAGGTTTTTCTGATTGCGGGATCTATTTAAGCCGCCGGGGCCGGCCATTTATCTCTCTGAAAGTGGGGTGGCAAAGGGGCCGGCCCTGCCGGCCCTGCTGACCCAGCCGTTTCTTATCGATCAAAAAATGTTTAATCAAAAACGATGTTTCTCCGATCAAAGTTAGATGAAGCCATGCGAAGGCTAGGCGGCCTCGAGGTTACCCGCAAGCCTGCGCAACAGCATTTAATGCCCCATTGCGGATGCTCAAGAGGCAGATGATAACGCTCCAGGGGCGCCGTTTGGTTGCCATGCGAGGAGAATCCTATGACGGCTACCGTACCGCGTAAATCCGATTACAAGGGTTTAACGGATGAACAAAGCTCTCGACAAATGCTCGAATCAATTGCTGAGCTTCGGTCGGAAAACCAGAAAAGAAACATCCCCCGTTTCCCAACTCCCGCGGCCCTATCAGGCAAGTTGGGCATCGAGACCCCCGAAGGCAGCCTTGTTTTGGAAAAAGCCGATCATACAGGCGACGGCACGCATAAATACGAAGAGCAGGGAAGCCATGGAGACGGCGACAACAGAGTTCTAGGATTTCGCATCGTTGATTTCTCTGAGAAAGGTCTCTCACTCCAATTTAGCTGCGATAATTTACTGCGGCTAAAAGAAAGTCGTCTTTATCTCCAGCTCCTGGGCCACAGGATTCCAGTGTCTTTGAGATGGATGGAACAAACCTCGCCTATAACCAGGGGGGGCTTTGAATTTAACACGGATATCGATTCCAACCAATATCTGGCCAGAATTGTTTCAATTTTGAATACGGAGCTGGTGGACTTTGCGGTAAATACGTATGAAGAATGCCCACAACTTTTTAACGAACAGTTCGGGATTTTTATTTATTTGTCTATTTATTATGGCCTTAGACTTAGACTAATGGAAACTATTGCAGCTTTCAATAGTTCACAACTATGTGACACAACAGATACTTTATCTACAATAGATAAACGCTTGGCACAAAGTTTTGTTTGTTATCCTTATTCCAGCACTTATAATATCGAACAGGTAATTAAAAACAGATCCGATAGTCGTGTTAAAAAACAATTGCATAAATACATCAGGCCATTATACGAATTTGGATGCAGCACAACAGGAATGAATACAAATATAATATTTTTGAAAGATGAAGCGTGGGGTACCATCGTGAATTCGATATTCATAGCAGATGAGGATTGCAAGTATTCATCAACAATTCTACCAAGCCTTTCATTTCTTTATCATAGCTTCTTGCGTCTAAAACAACTCTTACCCGGACTGTTCGAAGAAGAAGAATTTGATAATCAGTTCAGGTATTACAGCAGCGTTATTCTTCAAATAGCGAAAACAGTGAGCAGTGAACAGTGAGCAGTGAGCAGTGAGCAGTGAGCAGTGAGCAGTGAGCAGTGAGCAGTGAGCAGTGAGCAGTGAGCAGTGAGCAGTGAGCAGTGAGCAGAATACCTTAATCCCTTAATTTTTCAATGCCTTAATTCTTCAATCCCTTAATTCTTCAATCTCTTAATTCCTCAATCCCTTAATTCCTCAATCCCTCAATTCCTCAATCCCTTAATTTCTCCAAATACAGGAACACTGTGGCGGGAATTCCCGTTTGGCCATTCATCAGCGCTTAGCGGTTCCGGACCCAGACACAGTTCACAGCTCGGCGGCTTTTTTCTGTTCACTGTTCACTGTTCACCGTTCACTGCGTTTATTGTTTTTATTCTTTTGCTCCTGCCTTGATAAGCAGTTCCTTTACCTCCTGGTGGCCATTATGGGAGGCACCCATCAATGCAGTTGCGCCTTCATTCGTCTTTATATTGGCATCGGCCCCCTTGGCGAGCAGCAACTCCACGACCTCTGTGTCGCCTACCCAGGAAGCAGCCATCAATGCGGTTCCGCCTTCATTGGTCCTTATATTGGCATCGGCCCCCTTGGCGAGCAGCAACTCCACGACCTCTTTGTGGCCTTTCTGAGAGGCAATCATCAACGCGGTCTGGCGCATATTATCCTTTGCATTGACGTCGGCGCCTTTATCCAGCAGCAACTGCACAACCTCTTCGTGGCCTTCCTGAGAGGCCACCCACAACGCAGTTTTTTCGTCATTCGTTTTTGAATTGATATCGGCCCCCTTGGCAATCAGCAACTCCACGACATCTTTGCGGCCTTCCGAAGAGGCCAACCACAACGCGGTATGGCCGTCATTGCCTGTTACATTAACATTTGCCCCCTTATCCAGCAGAAACTCCACAACCTCGCGGCGACCGTACTCCGAGGCACTTATCAACGCAGTAAAGCCGTTATTCCTCTTTGCATTGACATCGGCCCCCCTGGCTATCAGCAGCTCCACGACATCTTTGAAGCCAGACTCAGAGGCGCTCATCAACGCGGTGAAGCCGTCATTCCTCTTTGCATTGATATCGGCCCCCTTGGCTATCAGCAACTCCACGACCTCTTTGCGGCCATTCAGAGAGGCAAACATCAGGGCGGTTCCGACGTTATCCGCGTTAGCATTGACGTCGGCCCCTTTGTCCAGCAGCAACTGCACAACCTCTTTCTGGCCTTCCTGAGAGGCCACACACAACGCGGAATGGCCGTCATTGGTCTTTGAGTTGATATCGGCCCCTTTGGCAATCAGCAACTCCACGAGCTCTTTGTGGCCATTCGAAGAGGCCAACCACAACGCGGTATGGCCGTCATTGCCTGTTACATTGACATTCGCCCCCTTATCCAGCAGAAACTCCACAACCTCGCGGCGACCATACTCCGAGGCACTCATCAACGCGGTGAAGCCGTCATTTCTCTTTGCATTGACATCGGCCCCCTTGGCAACCAGCAACCCCACGACCTCTTTGAAGCCAGACTCAGAGGCACACATCAACGCGGTGAAGCCGTCATTCCTCTTCGCATTGACATCGGCCCCTTTGTCGAGCAGTAACTGCACGATTTCGTTGTGGCCATTCAGAGAGGCAAACATCAACGCGGTCCCGACGTTATTCGCGTTAGCACTGACGTCGGCCCCTTTGTCGAGTAGTAACTGCACGATTTCGTTGTGGCCATTCACAGAGGCAAGCATCAACGCGGTCAGGCCAATACCGTCCATCTGTGTATTGACGTCGGCGCCATTGGCAATGAAACCTTCAACGGCCGTTAGATCGCCGTTCTCTGCTGCTTCGAAGAAACCTACGTCTGCACCGGCGATAGCGGCAGTCGCCCACGAAGCGAAGACCACCATTAACACCACCAGTATTTTTGCCTTATAACCCGCTTGTCCTGAAACCATCCTCTTTTCCCCTGTCGATGCTCGAAAAGTTGTTCAAATCATTTGAACGATGCATTGGAAAGAAAGCAGTGCCAAAATACATCAGAATTACCAGTTAAGCCATTTTTTCATAATTACAAGAGGTGTTTTGGCCGAGATGGAAACAACCGGACAATTGAGCGTATTGCCCATATTGGGGAAACACCCTTAGGGGCGCAAAGGGGCCGACCCAATGCCGATAAAATCCCGGCTTGTGATTCTGTTGCCCTGGCGCGTGGTACTAAGACCTGTTCTCACAAATTTTCCAGAATTAGGGGCGGATCATGCGGGTAATCATTGCGGGCACCAGGTCAATTTGTGACGACACAATTGTAAGAAAGGCAATTGAGGCCTCCGGTTTCATTATCTCTGAGATAGTAAGCGGAGGGTCGAAAGGGGTTGATGAGTCCGCAGAGCGGATCGCCGAAAAGGATGGACTCCCGCTCATGCGTTTTCCGGCCGATTGGAATAAATATGGCAAAAAGGCAGCCCCCGTGCGCAATCGTAAAATGGGGGACCATGCTGATGCTCTGATAGCGATTTGGGATGGCAAAAGCCGTGGGACGCGGCATATGATCGAGACGATGAGAAAAGCCGGGAAACCCGTTTTTGCCCTGATGGTTTGAGGGAGGGCCGTCTTGCAAAGGGCAAAGGGGCGAGCCCAATGCCCCAAATCGGGGAACTTTAAGGATCGCTCTATTCCCTCTTTTGTCTTACAGCAGCCTTGGCGCCAGTGGGCTAAAATCTCTTATTTTCCAGTGAATCCTTACCTCGGCTTGCTGGTATTGACAGCGCCAGTTCCGAAGAACCAGGGACGATTTCCCCCTTAGTAGCAGTTAGTCCGAGAGAGATACACGGACTTTTTACCGCAGACCCTTTTTCGCCCGATCGTTCAAAACAATTTTCAGACGCACCCCTTCAAAGACGCAAAAAAATATTTGACATCGGATAAACATTCACCTAATATTCACCTAACCTGCCGAAGAGGCGCAAATCGCATCGTCTTTCAAAAAGCGGGGAAGGGTAAACCGGCTGAAGGCATTGATTTCAAGCACAATCAGAGAAGTCTTGAGGGGGAAAGATGGGCGTTGACCTTTACGCATTGAGAAAAAGGGCCGTGATGGTACTTGCACCAAGTGGGATTCGGGAAACCGTCTACTTTCTCCAGCTTGCAGTTGAGCACGCGCTCTCGCAGGATTCGCAACAGATGGTAGACTGGGCGGTCAAATACGCCTACAAGGAATGGCTGGACCATGGCGAGTTTCCCAAGTATGTCGTCCAGGTTGGGAGTAACGGCCTTCCGCAGTCCGGGTCCCCGATCTTCAAATGGCCGTTTTTCAAACGGTCATACTGCTTCGATCATGAACTCCCCGCTCCTTTTGGTTATCTGGGTGAGAGGGAAATCTGGGGGTATCTCTTCCGAACCGTCAGGGAGCAGGCCTGCATCAATATTGTCGAGACGGCACGGCGCATCGATGAAGGCTCGACGGAAGTCTATAAGGACTTCTGGCATGGAGAGATGTTTGAGTCCGGCGAAGAGTTTCTCAGGTTCCAGGGCCGGTTCACGCAATCCGATGACGGGAATGGAAAACCCGGGGAAAGCGGCCATGACGCCGTGTCTCCGAGGGTTTCAAAGATCCTTGGCCTGATCAGGTTCATCAGGGAAAAAGGACAGAGGGCCTCACCGGCGGACCTGCATTTCCTGGGGTCCTTGAGAGAGAAAGCAGTGCAGCTCGGGCATTCATGCTGACTCATACGTCAGGAGGATATTCCATGGGACTCACTCCGGCACAGGAACGGGTATACCGGTTTGTGCGAGGCTACATCGATCAGCATGGCTATGCGCCATCCTACGAGGAAATCCGAAGCAATCTCGGGTTCCAATCCTTGAACGCCGTCTTCAAGCATCTCAAGCAGATAGAGGAAAGAGGTTATCTCAAGATTCCGTGGAAAAACAAGAAGCGCGCCCTGGAACTGGTCCCTCTTCAAACCGGAAGTGAATCCATTCCATTTCTCGGAGTCGTGGCGGCGGGGACTCCCATTGAGGCCGTCGAGGTGGCCGAATCCATCGAAGTACCGGAGTATTTCCTTGGGAATGGAAGTAATTTCGCTCTGCGGGTCAAAGGGGATTCCATGATTGACGAGGGAATCCGGAACGGAGACATCCTGATCATTACCAGGCAGCCTAATGCGGAAAACGGGCAAAGCGTTGTGGCCCTTGTGAATGGTGAGTCAACGGTCAAGAAGTTCTACCACCACGGAGATGAGATAGAACTTCGCCCCGCAAATGAAAGCATGAAGCCTATCCGGTTGGCTGCCGACGAGGTGGAGGTTGTGGGGGTGGTGACGGGACTTTTAAGAAACTACCGTCAGAGATAACCCTCACTCAATTCCTATTGTTTTTAGCTTCGGCCTCCGTTCCAGTCTCTTTTTGAGTTTCGGGAAGAGATCGAGGTCCGTATGAGGGAGGAAGAGGGCGGCGATGTAATGAGCCATAAAGGATGGCGTCTCGGAGAGTTCGAAGTTCGTCATCTTTTTAATTACGTTGACGACCTCTCTTCTGAACTGGTTGGTCAGCGCACACATTCTTGCGCCGAGCAGCGAGCCATTCCCGATGTAGGTGATCTTGTCCGGATCGATTTCAGGAAGCAGCCCTATCGACATGGCCATTTCGATGTCCACGTGGCTGCCGAATCCGCCGGCCAGGATTATTCGGTCAAGGTCCGCTATTTCGAGGCCCACCTCCTTGAGCAGTGTCTGGCACCCGCTGTATATGGCCCCTTTTGCACGAATAAGGTTCCCGATATCATTCTCCGTTATAACAATGTCCCTGCCGATTTGCGTCTCTTCACCCCTCGCCAGTATGTATTCATAAATGCCGTCTTTTTCCCTGATCCTATCCGATTTGCGGTCGTAGTCGAATTTTCCGATACTGTCGATGATTCCCGCTTCGAAAAGTCTTGCCACAATACTGATCAGGCCGGACCCGCATATGCCCTTCGGCCTGACGTCTCCCACCGTCAGGATCATTGGCTCCAGGCTATACGGATCGACTGAGAAATCCTCGATTGCGCCCTGGTCGGCACGCATGCCGAATTGGATGCCGCCGCCTTCAAAGGCAGGTCCTGCCGAACATGCTGCGCAGACAAGCCAATCCCTGTTGCCGATCACGATCTCGGCGTTTGTGCCTATGTCTATGAAAAGTGAGAGCTGATCGGAGAGATGTATCCCCGAACCCATCACACCGGCGACGATGTCCCCACCGATGAAGCTGGAAATAGAAGGAATGACGAGTGCGGTCACATGGTCAACCAGGTCGAGCCCCAGATCGTCGGCCCGTACGGACGGATAAAGAGTGGCCGCCGGCACGTAGGGGGATAGCCTGATAAAGGTGGGGTCAATTTTCAGAAGGATCTGTAACATCGTGGTATTGCCGGCAAATGTAATCTTAGAGACGTGCTGGCGATCGACCCGGGAGAACTCAATTAGACGGTCTATTATCCTGTTTATGGTCCCGATGACGACTTTGTGCAGGGTATCGAGTCCCCCCGGCTTTTCCGCGTATATGATCCTCGAGATAATGTCTTCCCCGTAGCTGATCTGGGCATTGAAGTCCCCATGCTCGGCCAACACGCTTCCCGTAATGAGATCGAGCAGTTGTACGTAAACGGTCGTGGTGCCGATATCAACGGCTATCGCAAAATTTCTACAGGTAGTATCTCCGGGTTCTATATTGATGATATGACTTTTACCGCCTTCGAAAACAGGCCGGTCGAGGGTCACGGTAACCTTGAAGCCCGCTTTTCTCAATATCCCCGGAATCTTGCGAATGACCGGAAGCCGTACCACCAGCCTGTGTTCGTCGTGTTTAAGCCTGAGAAAACCCACAAGACGCGACGTATCGGCGAGATTGTCGGCGTTTGTCGGCTCGGGCAGTTCAAGGTATATTTTCTCAACGGGGGGTATGAAAAGACCCCTGCTCTTCAAGTCTTCCAGGTTCATCTGCTGGATCTGGGCGGTACGCCTGGGAGGGACCCGGTTTAACACGCTCGCGTCGATTTCCGATTCGACCGGAACGCGAACAGTCAGGTCGCTCTTGATCCGGCACCGGCAGGCAAGCCTGTAAGCAGCATCGATGTCCTCGCTGCCGAGACGGTCCGAGATGCCATCTTCTACCTGGCCTTTTTCGATTATTACCCTGCATTTCCCGCAAAACCCCTCCCCGCCGCAGGACGCGTTGACGTGGACCCCCGCTTCCATGGCTGCGTGGAGGACACTGCCGGACTCGGCAAAGCTTATTTCCTTATCGTGAGGTAAAAATCTGACGCTATGAGTTTTCATGTCGAGTTTTCCGCTCTTCGGGAGGAGCAATCGGAACAGGAAGTGCCGTGCGTCAACTTGACCCTCAACTGGAGCCGAACCACATTTCCGGGCCGGATTCCATCCGAAAAAGCCCTTGAAATGCCGAATGGCGTAAACCATACGATATTCCAGTCAAAACCAGAAAGAAAAAATGCCGATCGGACCAACTTGTTCAATTTGAGGGCATACCACAATCCCCGCAGTTAATAGCTCGCTTCCCGCCCCTCATGGTGTTGGGGAGGCTCACGCCCTAAGGCATCTGATTGCTGAGACAAAAAGATCCCTGAGCGAACGTCCCGGGGCTGGGACATAAGATGATATGATGCTTGCCTGAAGTTGATGTGAAACGGTTCTCGCCTTATAATGCCGAGTCATCCCGGACATGATCCGGCAGAGGGTCGAGATTCAATTCAGGTGCGTGATCAGGGAAAAGTGTAAATTACGCATAAGTTAATGGAATAGCAGTATATCTGCGACTTTCTTCAAGCCGTTCCGAGCAGCCGGGCCGAAAGAGGATTACAAGTGGAAAAAGGTCATACCGTGGCTAAAAGCGCCAAGACCTCTGGAGCCAAGTTCATATTCCGGGCGCTCAGCTCAAGAAACTACCGGTTATTCTTCATGGGGCAAAGCGTCTCTTTGATTGGCACCTGGACGCAGCAGGCGGCCATGAGCTGGCTCGTGTACCGAATAACCGGATCGACGCTCCTGCTTGGTGTGGTTGCCTTCTCCAATCAAATCCCGACCCTGTTTCTCGGGCCTTTTGCCGGGGTGACGGCCGACAGGTGGGAGCGCAAGGGGCTCCTGTTATGGACCCAGTCCCTCGCGATGCTCCAGGCGCTGATTCTGGCCGCGCTCGTACTTACCGGCGCCATTCAGACCTGGCATATAGTCGCGCTCAGCCTTTTTATCGGGATAATAAACGCTTTCGACATACCTATCCGCCAGTCTTTCGTGATGCAGATGGTAGAGAGAAAAGAAGACCTCGGCAACGCGATTGCTCTCAATTCAGCTATGTTCAACAGTGCGCGTTTCATTGGTCCCATGATTGCAGGAATTCTAATTTCCATGGTGGGGGAAGGAGTTTGCTTCCTTTTGAACGGGATAAGCTATCTTGCGGTGCTGGCGAGTTTAGCGGCGATAAGGGTTGCTCCGAGACAAAACCACATTGGAAAGGCCCCTGTTCTGCGGGAGTTTTACGAAGGTATCCGCTATGCTTTCGATTTCAAGCCCATTATAGCCATTCTCGCGCTGCTTTCGGTCTTCAGCTTAGCCGGTGCTCCTTATATGGTGCTTATGCCCGCATTTGCCAAGGACGTTCTGCATGGAGGGGCACACACGTACGGGTTCCTGATGTCGTCAGCGGGCATCGGGGCGCTGTCGGCCACAATGTATCTCGCCTCCCGCAAGAATGCCCACGGCCTCATAAAGATCATTCCCGTAGCCGCCGCCGCATGCGGCCTTGGAATTGCCTTTTTCGCCCTTTCCAGAAGCTTTACCCTCTCGATAATCTGCCTCTTCCTGGCAGGGTTCTGTATGATGATTCAGATCGCATCCAGCAATACGATTATCCAGACAATAGTCGACGAGGACAAACGCGGCCGGATAATGAGCCTGTATGCCATGTCATTCATGGGCGTCATGCCCTTTGGGAGTATCCTTGCCGGAAGCGTCGCGGACAGGATCGGCGTCCAGTTCACCATGCTCCTCGGCGCGGCCTGCTGTATAACCGGGGCCTTGATTTTCGCCTTGAAACTCCCCAAGCTTTGCGAACTGCTCAGGCCGGTCTTTGCGAACATGGGGATCTGCGAAACGGAGCAGCCGAAAAGTAAGCACCTGACGGTGGGTGGTGAAAAGAGTTGAAAAGCCTCCAATGCGGGGCTCTTTCATCCCGACTCTATGCCCGGTATTTCCCGGCGCTTTCGGTCCGCCCCCGGTCCAACCCCGACCCCGGTCTCGGTCCGTTCCCAGCCGGTCTCGGAATCGAGCTGATTCTCAACAGCCGTGTTACTCTTGGCAGGAGACTCCAGTTAACACGCCAGGAGGATCCTCTTTCCAAGGCTTTTCCACGTATCTCTGGCCGATTGCGCTGCTCAGAAGCTTTTGAAAAACGCCAAATTGAACATCCAGATTCGTGGCCGATCTGCTGCCGCCCGGAATCAGAAGCTGCATCGTTGCAGGTGGATTCTGCAGCGTCAAAGGCGCCAGACTACGGAGTTGGTCGAAGGTCTGTGCAGTGTAGAAGACGCGGACAAGATACTGTTTGGATCTATTGTACTGTCGCAGTTCGAAAACGAGCGCTCCGCCGGGGGCGCAAAAATCCGGCTGATATCCGGGCAACTGCCAATGCGCGTTAAGAAGGCCGGCCAATCCGGCCACGTAAGCATCAGAGCTGATAACTACAACCATCCGCGATTTGGCGTTACCAAATGCTCCAGGGACCTTGCGGTGTAATATAGCTTGCCGCATGGTGCGGAGCACGTGCGAGGCGGCGTTGGAACTCTGCACCTTGTCGAGGTATGGCGAACGCATTTCAATATCAAACTGGAGGTTTACAAGCCGGGTCAGTTGGGAGACCTGATCCGGAGTGAGTTGGCCCCAACCTACCTCCAAGTTATCGGCTAATTGCATCACGAAAGGATCGGCGGCACTAAGTACCGATTGCAGCCCGCCCATATTAATAACGCCTCCTGTATACAATGGTGTCGTGATACTGGGGGTACTGGGATTGAGGGTAATTTCTTGAGCGGTCGGGTCAGTACAGCCTGACGGCGACGGACAGCCTGTAGGCGGCGCTGGCTGCGTTCCGAAGAGCACGCTGTAAAGTAGGGAATACTCGTCACTGTAAACGGATTCCAACGCTGCTCCACTATAGAAAATTTCCTGAACCTGGGTAGCCGCGATATTGGGGTCGACCTTCGCCACGTTTGCCAGTATGGGATCGAAAACCGGGTCGGGCTGGCTAATAGGGTAGCTGATAGGGTAGGAGTGTACGGGCACGGTTAAGCTCGGGATCAACCCGGTCCCAAATGCGGTAGCTGTCATCCAGGAGCGCTCGATGGAATTTGAACGGAAGTACGAGCGCGCTGCATCCAGGCCATCATTGCCCGTCAGAAGTCCCGCTTGCAGCAGGTATTGGCGGTAATACGCGCCAAGGAGGTTTTCCGCCGTGCTCCCATTCTGGGTCAAACAGCCTGTCCCGACCCCGAAGTCGGGGTAAAGCTGGACTGCATACTGTTCCAATTGGTTTTGGCTCGTTGTGGATGCGCGTATGCTGTGACGGCCAAAGACGATGATCTGTTTAAGAGTTGTGCCGTCATTTGCATTTGCAATCGTCTGCGCCAGGACCTGACCCTGGAGGGGGACGGTGAGCATCAGCACAAGACCGAGCAGGATAACCATACGTTTGAACATCGTGTTGCTTCTCCAGAGTCGATAGATAAAAGATAGAAAAGAATTTTCCGCTCCAACTTTGCAGGTTGCGAGCGCTTTTTCGCCGGATCTCAACAACCCTCCGGACAAGAGCGCGTCAAACCGAATCACGCGATTCCTTCGTCTCGGGCCCGTATGGGCCGGTTCGCGATCAGCCCGTTTCTTGCCAAACCGCGCAGATCCGAGACTATTTCGCGAGTGATTCGCATTGTTATTTGCAATTCGTTATTCGGAATTATCATCGATTTGTATGAGCAGAATCTGTGGCGGGAGCAGGCGATAAGCCTTACACGAAGTCCTTTTGCGCCGCCGTGGAAGACGGCGCTACCGCTTCTTCGCGTTCTTCGACGTCAAAAAACGAGGCTTCGCGTGCAAACCGTCCAGGCACGCGTTTGCCGGAAGACCCAAGTTTCCCCCGCACCCCCCCAGGATTTCGGCCTCACGCGAAGGCGCGTGAGGCCGAGCGTTCGGCGCAGCGCCACATCAATCTTCAGGCTCCGCCAGGCGGTGGCGATGTGGGGGGCGTGGCTCCCCACGTTTTTGCCGGTATTTTATTTGAATAACTTTACGCCCACAGTCCTTTTTACAGTTATAATTTTAATGGCTAAACTGGGCTGTTAAGCCGTAAAATCGATGTGAATTTTAAGTTTTATCTTTTGATATCCGAATATTAGCTTAGCCCGCCCCAATGCTGTTAACTTAAGCATATTGGGGACCACAGAGTGATATGGGCACAGTTCTATGACCCTTAGGACACGAAGGCCACAAAGGGAGCCGTCCTTGGATCATTGTGAAGGAGCCAGGGCAAATCAAAATGAAATAGGCCTGATTTTCCACCTGAACATTGGAAACACGAGAGGCCGTTATGAGTAGATGGATTTCAAATCTTGCTTCAAGGATGAAGAACAGCCTGAGAAACAGGTTTGGAAGAGCCGAACCTTCGCTCAAAAAGAGTGCGTCCTCCCTGAGAAAGAATGACTCGCCGATACCGACTGTTGATTTGAGCAGGAGAGTCATACGTGATCCATCTCCGAATATTAGAGAAGGGTTACTTACCAGAATCGAAATACGTTTGACGAGATGGTCCATTATTCTTCTGGCAGTCCTGGGAATTATTTACATCCTTCCGAACCTGCGTGAGCGTTTTGAACCCGCCAAGTCACGATCGGGTACTCCCCAGGTTGTTTCAGAACCCGGATACCAGAAAAAACCCGGTTCAGAATTCCAGCCTCCACTTGCAATGACTTCTCCAAAACCCGAGGGGACAAAACCGGAATCGGCGCAGAATACATCGTCTAAAATGGAACAACCCGGGAATCTCATTGACCCGGAGTTCTCAATCACTCTTTTTGAAAAGGATCAGAGCAGCGGGCTAAGACTTTGCATTGTCAACAAAAATCCTGCATCGACATCGTTTCTGAGAACCGGAGACATTTTCAATATAATCTTTCCACCCGAGACCGGTCAAATCAGCTTAATTCCCAATAGCATTGCAATTAATTCGTCAATACTTTCCTCAACTGACTTTCAGGCCGCCGTTAATTCCAACCAGATACATTTAACCTATACCGGGAACGATAAGAAATTTCCTGCATGGGATAGCTGTTGCTTTGACGTTACGCTCTATACATTCAACGGCTCGAAATCGGGGTATGTTCAATTTATCCCAACAGGTGCCGGAATAGTAAAGACATCGCCTGTTGGTATGATTTTGCCTTCGGCGATAATTTCCAAGAATGCTCCGAGACCGAAGACGATTGATTTTACAGACGACTATAAACGTTACGTTGGTTCATACTATTCTTCCAAACCGCATAATAAGTCAAAAAGTAAATATAAGAAAAATAGTCACACAGTTAAAGTAAGTAAATCTCATCGAAAATCCGGGACGCACGCTAAACATCTGAGTGCTCCAAAGAAAAGCGCCAAGGGAAAAAAGAAAGCTAAAAAACGGCACTACAGTTGAAAGGGTCTGAGAAATCTATAGCGAAAGGGTTGATTTACCTAAACAGAACTGACTCTTTTAAGCTGGAGTCAAGGAGAGATTCTAAATGCACTGTTTCAGCTTGAGATCGTTGCTTATCCTACTTTTTCTTGTGACTCCAAACCTTTCGATTTGTTTCGGCTGAAAACGTTTCGAGGGAGCCTCCGATTGCAGAACCAACCCTTTCTCCCGCAGTTTCTTATAGCAGCCTCTTTCTTTTGGGTCTTCCGGCCAATGCGTACCTGGACAGTTTGCACGCGAAGCCGCGAAATCGCGAAGTCGCGAAGAAGCGGTAGCGCCGTCTTCCACGGCGGCGCAAAAGAACAGGTTTTGTGGGGCTTCAGGCAAACATGTACTGTGTTGTTTGGACACGGAGCTCCAGGCTAAGAGCTTACAATGGACGGCGTGAAGTCCTGGGAAATGGAATGAACCGATTACGCTAAAATGAAAAGAAGATAATGCAGTTAAATGCGTTACCAGGAAGTTGCGTAGGCAGTAGCGAGAACCGAGGGGCCGAAGCACAAAGAAAGCATTCTCCCCGCTCGCTATCCCTGTTCTCCGCCTTGTCTTTCTTCGCGTCTTCGCGTCTTCGCGTGAAAAATATTGGAGGTACTCGTTTGCCGGATGGACCTTTCTGGGTCTTCCGGCAAATGAGTACCTGTGGTTCAGATTTTTGCCCCGAGGGGCTGCATATGATAGCCCAGGGTCAGAGGAGCGCCACCCTGAGGTTGTGACGCCAACAAGAACCAGTTCTTACCCTGCAGGGGTTGCATAGCCGGCCCTTTGATTTTCGAGCACCCTGTGATTTAATCCGAATACTCTTTTTATGTAACCCTTTCAGGGTATTACGACTAATTTGTGGCCCTGTTCTCCCCAGGGTGGCGCGGTTCTCAAATACCCTGGGCTACCCTATGCAGCCCTTTCAGGGCAAGAAACTCAAAATCCCCCCACAGGGCGAGTTCACAGCAGACAGATGATGTCCTTTCTCGTCTTGCAGGTACTCGTTTGCCGGATGAACCAAAAATATGGATATCAGAAAAACAAAGTACTTTGGACTCTTCATAATAACGCTTCCCCTGGATTGAGATTCTTGAAAGTGAAAACCGGAGGAGTGTGTGCCAAGCATATTCCAAACGATAGACCCGGCTTGCATCGACACCCACTCATTAGGACTCCATGGTGGTGTACAGGTCTTTCCAAACTTGCCTGTTTAATGCCAGCGCATAGGAAGACCAATCCTGACGCAAGGGAATTACTGGTGTGATTCAACTGATGCGAGGATGATTGAGCGGCATTTTCGGGCCGGGCAGGAAGATGTGGGGATGTTCTCATTCTGGATTATGCGTGAGCATGCATTAGAATGATACTAATGTCTCGCCTACGATCTGCTCCACATGATTCAGGTGAAGATGTCCATAGCCTTGCAAATTTAAACAGCATCGGAGAGCAGGTTTGAAAGCTTTGATTGAGAAACTGGCAGTCGTTTTCAGTCTATGTTTCGTTGCGGTCCCGCACGCTCATGCCCGGACATTCAAGAGCTTTGAACAGGCGTTCTTGAATCCGGCTGCAGTGACGATCCTGTCCGTAACAGGCTCAGACCGTAAGATGAAACATCTTCCCGCTAAATTGGGGACATTGGTTAATCTAAAGGTCCTTAAACTTGCCTGCCTTGAACAACTTGAGGACCTTCCCAAGGACATCGGCAAGCTGGTCAATTTAGAGGAATTGATCCTCGATAACGGAAATGGTTGCCGAATGAATGTTTCAATTCCGGAAGAGATCGGCAATCTGAAAAAATTGAAAGTTCTCGATTTGTTTGGGGCGGTGGATCCGCGGGAACCTGGCGCCAAGAACCTTCTGCCGGTGAAAACCCTGCCGAACGCAATCGAACAGCTATCGGGTCTGGAGGAGTTGAATCTGGGGAGAAATGGGCTACAAGCTGTTCCAACGCAGGTGGCTAAGTTGTCGAAACTTAAGAAATTGGGTTTGGATTATAATGCCATTCACGAACTTCCTTCATTCATAGGCAATCTTGAGAACCTGAAGGAATTGTCCGTGTGTTCAAATGGCGGTATAAAGTTGCCCCGCTCATTAGCCAATTTGAGCGGCCTAAAAATATTGATGGGCAATAACAATCTAAACCTTCAGGATCAGAAAACCTTGGCCAGTGAGTTTCCGGGCGTCATCTTCTCCTTTGAAAATGAATATGACGATGACTCGGCAAACGAAGAAAGTCCAAGTTAGCGTTACCGATATTTGCTCCGGAGGTTCGGCAGGAGATTGAGCGTGAGCAACAGTAACATGCAAATTTTAACCGGTTTTTGATTTTCCAGGGCTGGCAAGGCAGGCAGGGCAAGGCAGGAAAATTCCTCTGAGTTCGGGAGTGCGCCCGGGCCTGCCAAGAAAAAAGGTTCATCCGGCAACCGAGTACCTGCAGACGAGAAAGGGCAGCATCTGTCTGCTGTGAACTCGCCCTGTGGGGGATCTTTCATTAGGATAGAGAAACAGCCTGTGTTGTGTAACGCAAAAACGGATTGGCTGAAGGCCGTGAAATCCTGTGCGCAAAAGACCGGTGGGCGGAAATTCTTGTTGCTGCAGCTTGCCAGGAACGAAAGTTCACCCTCCTACGCGATTGGTTTAACAATGATACGGAAGTGGTAAGAATTTTTGCGCCTCGATTCTTAAGGCGGAGGAGAGATTCCGCGGCATGGCGCCCGACCCGCCTTGCCGTTTTGCCGCCTTTTCGTGCTGTGAATCCCAAAGGCATAATTCTCCAGGAACATTCCGCAGCTACACAACTATCATGCTTCGATTTGTCATAATGGATCTCCGCGATTTCAGGCGTGAAGCCGAGGACCCATAGTCCGGTTGTACTAAAGGAAAGCTGTAAACCTTGACGCCTTCGCTGCCCCGGCGCTACACGGCGCCGGGGCATGCAGATTCTATTGACGCGCGCCTACAGTGATGACGAGGTGAGGCGACCCGTAGGGCGTTTCGACCGTGGGCGGGTTCATGGGAGAGAGCGCCCCACTCGACTGGTCGATCGTGTACTGCGAGACGCTAAGCTCATTGTTGTTCGCGACGTACGCGAACTTGCCCGAGGGGTCGACAGAAATCGAAGCGGGATATGAACCGGCTGCGACCGTGGGCGGGTTCATGGCTGTAAGCGCCCCGGTCGTCTGGTCGATCGTGAACTGCGAGACACTGCCATAGTAGCCGCTGTTCGCCACATAGGCATATTTACCCGAGGGGTGAACACTCATCCAGACCGCTCCGTCCATCGAGACCGTGGGCGGGTTCATGGGTGTGAGCGCCCCTCCGGAACCGATAGCATATTGCGAGACGCCGCCGACGTTGGTCACGTAAACAAACCTGCTCGAGGGATCGACCGCAATGCAGCCGGGATCCCACCCGGACGCGACCGTGGTCGGGTTCATGGGTGTGAGCGCCCCACCGGGGCCGAGAGTGTATTGCGACACCGTGCCGTCTCCTGTCGACGGTCCGGTCGCTGCGTATGCATACTTGCCCGACGGATCGACCGCAATGGAGGAGACATAAGACCCGGACACGACAGGGGCCGAGGCCGGCGCCATGGGTGAAAGCGCCCCGGTCGCGCCCATCGTATACTGCAGGATAGTTTGTAAGCCCCCCGCAAGGTAAGCGTATTTGCCCGAGGGATCGAACGTGAGGAGGCCGGGGGCGGGGGTGATCCCCGCCGTGAACTCGGCCGGGTTCAGGGTTGAGATCTGCCCGTCCGCACCGATTGAAAACTGCGAGACGGTGTCGTTCTGGGCGTTCGTCACGTAGGCGTACTCACCCGAGGGATCGGCCGTAATGAAGGTCGGATACGATCCGTCCGAAACCGCCGGCATGGCGTTGAGCTTTCCGTCCGCGCCTATCGAGTACTGCATGATAAAGCCCGCGCCACTGGTCACGTAGGCAAAACCAACGGCAGGACCGACTGCAAGGTTGGTAAGAGCAAAAGCAGCCGATCCGGTCACACCCTGCGCAGTCGCGGTCACCGTGTAACTTCCTGCTGTTCCGTTGGCGGTAAAGATCGCAGAAGTTGCAACGCCCGACGCATTGGTCACCGCGGTCGCCGCACCGCCTGCGAATGAGCCGCTCGCGCCGCTGGAAGGGGCTGTGAACGTGACGGTCACTCCGCTGATCGGGTTTCCGTCCGAGTCAGTAACCGTCGCACTCAAGGGAGAGGTGAACGCCGTGTTGAGCGCCGCACTCTGGGGCGTGCCTCCGGCCGGCGTGATGCCTTCAGTCACCGTCAGGGGCGCGGACGGCGCATTGACCACGATTTCCTGCGTGCCGTCCGCGTAATTGATATCCAGATTAGTGCCGTCGGATGCTGCCGTGGATGTGCCCGTTCCCGTGTTCAAGCTTGCACTGATAGCGCCGGTAAAGATGTCGATCGAGCCGGTTCCAGTCCAGCCGTAAGGCTCGGCAGTAATGTCGCAGGTGTAAGGCGGGCTAAGCATGTTGCCTTGCACGTTGGTCAGCAGCAATGTGGCGCCGCTTTCCTCAACGGTGATGGAACCCGACACTTGGAACTGGTCTGACAGCGCAAGGCCAAGATTGAATACCACGCCGTTGTTTGTGAGCATATTTGTGCCCGTTATCGTATTTGCGCCACTCGCCCCCGTGAAGATAACCTGGATGTTTCCCACACATGGGATGTTACCCCCGGTGATGTTTATTGCAATCTCGACGACGGCGGGATAGGAGGGATAGTTGGTTGGGTCGCTCGTATCGATATCGGCCGGATACGTTATAGTAACAGCCCCGGCCGGCATGGTCCCAGCCGAATCGATGAAATATCCGATCGTGACTACATTTCCATTGATGATCCCATTGTCGGTATAAAGGTTCAACTCCGGCATGAAAGAATATGTGGGGGAAACCTGCGCCCCGGCGCGTCTTATCGCGTTGGCTTTTCGCAGAACAGCGGGTACATTGGCAGAGGTCAGGTTATTGAGGGGACTGCCGGATGGAAGGGCGAGTTTTAACGCCGCAACGGTATAGGAAACTCCTGCCCCGAGCGCCTGATACCCGGCCACTGCCCCGGCCCGAAATGCCGGATTGCCCTGAAGCAAAGAGCCGATAGTATTTGACTGATGCACAGCATAGGATGCGCTCTTTTTACTTTGAGCAGCCTTCACCGTGATCTTTCCGTTTCTCTTGCCCTTGCCCTTATAGGCCCCCAGCATATAAAAGATGTCGCTAACACCCGCTCCGGATCTGCCTGACGTTACCCAGAGCCAGGATGCGGAGGATTTCGCCGTCCATAGGCAATCATTTGGTCTTGTGGTTACCGTAAACTCACCTGTGCCGCCATTCTCTGGGAAAAGACCGGAAGAAGCGGCACTGAGGGCTACCGTACATGGCTCACCCTTCTGGCTTACGGTGAATGTATTTCCGCCTATGCTCACCGTGCCTTTTCGCATTAAGGAACTGGCGTTTTCCGGTATGTTGAGCGCTAATGTTCCCCTGTTATTGGAGAACGTCAGGGAGGAAAGGCTAATCCAGTCCTCATTCAGGGAAACATCCGGCGCGGAACAGGAGGATCCTTTTGCGGTTATCCGAACGTTAATAGCGCCTCCGGTATAGCTAAGGGTCTTGGACTTGGGAGAGATGTGGTAGGTGCATGAGGTGGAAGATGCACCTGCCGTATCTTGTATGGAAGCTCCGTGAACCGTGCCGAAAAAAAAGAGCAACAAGCATGCAATCGCAAGCAACTGTGAGGAAAACTTTCTCATGCTACACCCCCTTCACGATGAAATTCTTTGCCCATCGCAATGAAAGTTCTGTCCGCAAGATATAGTTTCCAAATATCGACCTATATAACTTAATGTAGAAAACCTTCACATAATACGTGCTCCAAGCGTGTATCGATAAGACTGGTTTTTGCAATTTTAAGATACGCATCTTCCAGGAGAAGCTATCCTTCATCCCATCACATTCGAGGAACCCGGGCAAAAAACTATGGGATAGTGACGGACCAGAGGAAAAGCAGACTGACGTACCATCATCTTCCAGCATGGTGGACCGCTCCGGCCCTGTCTTTTACAAGCCGATTTGTCATCCGGCGCATTGTTGGCTTGAGTCTCTCAATTCGATCTCCTATACTGTATCACAAATGGCCTTCGAAGCCATAGAGAAAATATTAGCAACTACTCGCCACTAACAAACCCCGAAAATCCCGATCATCCAATATCATGGAAAGTTGCTGTCTCTAGCCACTGTACGTAATGAAGACAAGTTTTTCCGGTGACTATAAGTGGTTAGTGAAAGTCGGCTTCTAACTATTGCGTTTATCATATATATCTGTTTTTATGTGTTTTTATGCTCTCAGGCGAATGTGCCGCTCGTGACGCGGGGCATAGGGGGCCGTTGAAAGCCTGAGACAGTTCGCAGCCGGCGCCGCAGAGAGCGACAAGCATGGTCGACACTGTTGGCATGGAGGGATGGGGGCATCCCGGCGCGTTGGATTTGATCCCGGTTGACCCAGCCACTGGCAAGGGGAGGTCTTGATTGGTTAAAATAATTGATTTCAATAGGAATTAGACCACCCTGGCTCTCCCCTTTACCATCTACCTGATGGTGTAATCGAAATACCGTCGGGATCAGCCGGAGTCGCAGTGTCTTGCTGCTGTACGTAACAAACTCAGGAAAACTTGTGTCTGATCGGTGACTTAAAGATTTTCTGTATCTTGCCAATGTGAGAAATCCCTGAGTGGCCGGAGTGCATAACCTTCTGTTGCTTTCTCTGTTCACTCTTCCTCGCGAGGCGATAGAACCAAAAGGAATTACTTTCTTTTGCTTTTTCTGCTCACTGCTGCCAGGGATGAGAATTTCAGGTGTGATTCTTCAAGCGCGCACTTAAAACATTCATCGTGGACTGCCCCCGCAAGCGGGACTCCTGAACCGAAAGCGGCACCGGGCTCATCATTTTCTGTTCATGCACCTGTTATAGGCCCGATTGTAGAGGTAACTCCAATCGTTAGCCGATGCAACGCCACCTCCCAGCGCGCCGACTCCAGCGCCAATTCCTGCACCGGTCGCGGGCGCGCCTGCGATCGCGCCAAAAAGCGCACCTAAAGCGGCCCCTCCCACTGCGCTGCCCAGAACATTGCCGCCACTGTCCGAGTAACGGTCGGCGTAGCCCCTGGCATAATCATCGCAATAGGCGGACGACCGGGCGAAACTCGTTCCGGCCCCTGCGAAAAACACTCCGGCCGATAAAACAGCCACAATCAAACCCCACGTAATCAGGGGATTTCTTCTCGATCTCATTTCACATCCTCCATGAATACGGTATTTCGACGAGGGATCATCATACCCTGCCGGCAATCTCAGAAAACCTAAACCCATTAATACCAAACAGACGGGACTCCCTAATTCAATAAGAATATAAGCACTTGAATTTTTTAATCAAATTTTCTTAGTGGGAATCGAGTCGTGTTCTGCAACTGTCCAGTCGATCCCTTTCGCTTGCGTTTTTGATCCTTATGTGGGAAGAGGTTCTACGGGTCTACAGGGTGCCCTGAAAGGTTTTTAGGCGGCGGACGACCCAAAATGCCTATCGAAATCCGTAGGTGGCCGGTTAATGTATTATTCGGATCATTGCCGAGCTAACAGCCCGTTGCTTCGGCCCTGGGACGGGGTCCGCTATTATTTTATATACAGAGTCATAGTTCCCATTCATGCACTGCCAACAGCCCGACCTTACATCAGTGAGGTGATACCTTGGCTAGTTATGACGGATTGCCCTGCTCTCGTGACTCGATTTTCTACCTGATTGGCCTGCAGTCCGGAAATGAACGCGATGAGGCTCCTTCCGAACACCGTTTTAGATCGGGACGACCCGCATCTATCAAAAAGATAGTCCCTCTGTTTCTGCTGTTTTTGGTTTTCCTGTGTTGCCGGACAGGTTTGTTAAATGCGTCTGATATCCCTGCTGGTCGCTTGATCAATCCTCAGGGATCCGTCACCGTTCTCCCCACGGGCAATGCTTCCTGGGAAGCTGCACAGAATGGTCAGGATCTTTTTGCGGGAGATTCCGTAAAAACGGGGCAGGATTCACGTGTTGCTATTCTGTGCATAGACGAGACTCAGCTAAAATTGAATGAAAATACAATTGTAGTCCTTAAGGGCGGTTCGCCTTCCTCGCGAATGGGAAGCGCCGTTCCCGTAACCCAAGGAGAGCCGGGCAGCAGTCTCTATGAAGTGCCCGCAGGGGAAATCTGGCTGCGGAACAAAAGCGAAAAGGCCCGGTTCGAGCTTAGAACTCCTGCTGTAACAGCAACAATCCGCGGTACAGAATTCAATCTAAAAGTGGATCGAGCCGGTGCGGCGGATCTTGTCCTCCTGGAAGGCAAACTCACACTGACTAATCCTCAAGGGCAGATTGATCTCGATGCCGGTGAAGAAGGTTTTGCCCAAGTCGGTCGGGCGCCGGTAAAAAGAGTGATCCTGCAGCCGAAAGATGCCGTCCAATGGTCGCTCTATTATCCGGGAATCTTCAGCTACCGCGATATTCCACTCGGGGGATCGCCCGAGTATGGGGAGGCATCTCCCATGATCCGGCAGGCCCTGGCCGGTTACGACCGTGGGGACCTGGACAGTAGTGAGCGAGATGCAAAGGAAGTGCTTGCGCAAAATCCTGAAAATGCCCAGGCCCTTCTGATCCTTGGCTGGGTATGTCTGCAAAGACAGGACCCGGAAAAAGCCCTTGAGTATTTCGAAAAAGCCGGAAAACAGAATGCATCGCCTGGATTGACCGTATCGGGGCTGGCTCTTGCCAGTTATCGCAAGGGTAATGCCTTAGGGGCGTATAAGCTGATGACCACAGAGCTGAAAAAGGCTCCCCCTTCTTCTCTCGTGCTTGTCATGTCAGGCTATTTTTCAATGCTTGCCGGGAAAATAGACGAAGCGAAGGCACTTCTCACGGACAGCCGCATCAGCGGGCGGGATTCAGCCGTCGCGCATTCACTGCTGAGCCAGATATACCTCGTCCAGAACAGCAAGCAGGAAGCGTCCAGCGAGGCGGCTACCGCCTTGCGGTTGAATAGTGAGTCCCCGATGGTGCGAATGACGGCCGCTTTGGTCAAGATATCCTACTTTGAATTGCCTGAGGCCAGGCGGCTTCTGGAAGCCTCCATTGCCGCCGACCCACATTTCCTGGAGGCTTACGTCTACCTGGCCAGGCTTTGGCTGGGGGCCGATTATTTGGATCGGGCATGGGAGGTTATCGGCAAGGCGCTCGCGATTTCCAAAACGGACAGTGAGGCTTTGAGTCTTGCCGGATTTATCCGCCTGGGCTACAGGGATTTTGATCGCGCGCTCAAGCTGTTCACTGAAGCTGTAAAGAACAATCCCGGGTTTGGAGAACCTCATATTGGTCTGGCCAATATCGCGTTCAGGAATCGAAATTTCGGCCTGGGTCTTACAGAAATGCTGACGGGGACGCTGCTCGAGCCCAGGGTATCGCTTTACCAGAGCAGCCTTGGAAAAGCGCTTTATCAGACGCGGTCTTTCGATAAGGCGCTCGAAGTCTACGATTACGCCAAGACCCTCGATCCCAACGATCCCACCCCTTATCTCTACAAAGGCATTGCCCTCACCGATCTGTACCGTCCCGGAGAAGCGATACAGGAAATCAACAAATCGATAGAGCTAAACGACAACATGGCCGTTTTTCGGTCCAGACTCATGCTGGACCGAGACCTGGCTGTAAGGAACACCGACCTGGCACGCGCCTTCGTCTACCTGGGGATGGGAGATTGGGCATACAGCAAGGCCCTTACAGCCGTGAAAAACGACCCCCTGAACCCTTCAGCTCACCTTTTCCTCGGCGATGCATACGGGCAGCAGCAAGTAGGCGCCACCCTTTCCGATAATCTCCTGTATAGACTGCTCGCTCCGGCAAATGAAAACAGCTTCATGCTATACAACGATTACACGCCTATGTTCGAAATGCCGTATGTGAGACTTGAGGCTACCGCGAGCATAGGCTCCTGGGCTGACCATCAGGCCCCGATTCAGGATCACTCGATCGAAGTTTTCGCCAGTCAGCCCGGCTGGGCATTAGATGCTTACGGAGAATATGCAAACGATCCTGGGTTCAGGAAGATCAATTGCCAAGAAGGATATTTTATAGGAGCCGTGCAGGGAAAATTCGAACCCACGATTAAGGATTCCTTTTTTGCCAGTTATGACTCTATTCCGAGTTGGTCGGGGGACAACTTAAACTTAAATGATTTCTCCTATAAAAATGACCCTAACATGCGGTCGACTGTGACATCTGAGGATGTGGAGGGCGGATACGTCCACCGTTTTTCACCTTCGGCTGTTTTCCTGGGGTACTTTCATTGGGGCCAGCTCTACCCCACGACTACAGATTCTTATTTTTATTCCTTTAATGATTATCTCCCACTCTTGCATAATCAAATAGGCACTGACCATTACCACTGGTTCCTGGATTTCGACAATGTCCAACTCCAACAACAACTCAAACTGGGCGATCATACCCTCATAAGCGGGCTTGATTATTTTTCGGGCTCTGTCGACTATCTCGATCAAGATTCAGGTGTGGACAGGATATTCTCCCCCGGGTCTTCCGGCTACATCACTCCTTACAACTACGTCTCAAAGTACGACACCCCAGATAGTTCCACCTCCGTCTATGTGCGCGACTACTGGCGTATTTGCCCTCAGCTCCTTGCGGAGCTGGGCATTTCCGGGGATATTACATCAAGTTCCCGCATTTTTTTCCCTAATTCGGTATCTTCGTCTACTGTCAATCCATTGGTGGGACTGAATTACCAAGTTAATACCTCAAATACTCTACGCCTTTCTTACCAGGGCTATGTAAACACTCACACTCTTGAATCCCCCAGTATAACTCCTTCTGAAGTGGCCGGCTTTCCTTCACAAATCAATGCCGATGATGGTTCTCACGTAAAAGAGTTGGGTTTTAGATGGGAGTCGCAGTGGAATCCCCTTACGTTCACCGTCTTCCGCCTGCAGGCTCTTCGAGTCGACAGTCCTGAATTTACCGATGTGAGCAATGTCGTCAATGTGCGAACCGAAGGTTTCCAGGGCTCATTTATCGTCAACCGCCTTTTGACCTCATCTCTTGGCCTTTCGGTCATTGTCAACGGGAGTTTGTTGTCCACGGACGATCCTACTGTGCCCCTCACGGGCGATTTTAATGAGATAGACGGAGTTGTCGCGCTTTCATACTTGCACCCAAGCGGCTGGTATGCAAGGATACAAGATACCGTGGTGTACCAAGACCTCAGCAGCCTGAGCGATAAGAGCCTTGCGCAAAAACAGGCAGACATGGGAGATCCTTTCAATCTGTTCGATATCACCTTCGGCAAATATTTTGCGAACAAGCGCGGATTTGCTCAGATCGCAATAATCAACGTATTCAATCAGCATTTCTATTACCAAGTTTCCTCATTTGCCCCGTACACCTTCACCAGGCTTAACCCATCCAACGAGTACCCCTTTTATCCGGATCGGAGCGTACTTTTGACTGTGGGCCTTTACTTCTGAGCCCTGAAGACCATTGATGAGCTTGCCTTTCTTCCGTTCGTAAATTAAGGCGGCGGGTATAATTCTCTGGCTCCTTCATCAGCGAGCCGGAGCAACGCAAGATTGTCTTCCTTCGTTATCTCTAACCATGCTTGAGGCAAATGTGCGAGGGGCACCGTTTGAGAAGTTCACATTTCTTGCCACTGTACGTGATAAAAAGGTGATTGACCCCGGAGCGTAGAGGGCAAATTATCTGCCTGTTTTTTCTAGTGAAACAGAAAAAGGAGGCAGAAATGAGTGACCCCTTGCCCTCTGTTTCCGACGCTTTGTCAGGCGGTGATAAGTTTACGCTGGTGGGTTTCGGGACTTTCAGCGTGGGTGAAAGGTCTCAACGTGAAGGCCGCAATCCCAGGACCTGTGAAGCGATCAAAATTGCGGCGTCAAAAGTTGTCAAGTTCAAAGCAGGCAAGACTCTCGGCGAAAAAGTCCAATAGCAGAATTTAATCCCCTCTCATCCAATAAGATGATCCTGAAGGGACTGCTCGCCGGAATGAATTGGTGGCCGGTCCCGTTTATCTTTCACTTCCTTTTTTGAACAATCAAGCCTTTTTTGCCCTGAAATGTGAACGATAAAAATAGGTTCCTCTCCTCGACATAATACAGCGTTTCCCCCATTGAAGAATTGTTGTCACATTGTAAAATTTGGCTCGTTTCGTTTTGTTCGTTTGATGGTTCATTTTCGAAGAAGGAGGCAACCCTTGTTAGAAGTACTCGCAACTATCAGAGAAGGCATTCCGGATATTTTCCCCGATGCGATGGGTTTTCCGATCGAACCGGAGACCCCGCTAAACCACATTCCGGAATGGGATTCGATGTCATCGGTCAATTTCAAAGTCTTCCTGGAAGAAACGTTCGGGGTGAAGATTCCCGATGATCTGCTGGAAGGAGGATCGACTGTAGGTGAGGTAATAACCTTCATCAGAAGGGCTGACTAACGGGAGCGTCAGGCGTGCCACTCCGGTCCTTCCAATAGGGGTAATGATACCCCGCCTGCGCTGCTGGAATTTCTTGAAAGATGCAAGATGGTACATTTTGTCAGCCAGGGTCAGACATGAGAAGCAAAGCCCAGATCGGCTAGCTTGCTCATTTGAAGGGATTGGTTGCTGGGATTCTATTGGCGGCCAGTCCCTTTCATTTTATTGTTACCGTTTTGGCAATTCCTGGCCAGCTTATGACCCTGGGATGAAAAATTCTGAAGCTGTCCCTGTCAGAAAGTGTGAGATGCTTTCCATGAAGAGAAAGATGCGCCCGGTTCTGATTGTGGAAGATAACTCCGTTTTTCGTACTGTCCTCAAAGGTTTATTGACGGCCAGAATCCCATCAATCGTCGTCGAGGAGGCGTCCAATGGCGAGGAGGCCCTCATCCAATTCCGGAAAATCGATCCCTTCCTGATCTTTATGGATATCAGGTTGCCCGACGGGAGCGGGCTGGAAATTACCCGGACAATCAAAAAGATCGATCCGGAAATAGAGATTATCATCCTCACGAGCCATGACATGCCTGAGTACCGTGAAGTGGCTTTCCTCAATGGAGCGAGCCATTTTTTGATCAAGGGAAATCTCAAAATCGATGATGTTATTTCGCTGGTCGCATCTGCTTTGATGTCAAAAGACAAGAAATACAGAAATGAATATCCGTTTAATTGAATAGACAGTTCTTTATAAATAAATGCTGCTGCCTCTGATAGAAGACCGCATCATCTCTATACAGGCGATGATTTCAACCCAGCCATACAGATCATGGTGTGGCTGGGTTGATTAGATTAGACATCTTCGAAGGATGTATAGAAAAGCCGAGGGACGGGCTGGGACTCGCCAGCTCCTTGCCCCGCAAGGTGTTTACCGACTCTCATCTTGCTCAACAACTGTTTGTAATAAACCCCGTCAATCCCGATCAGACGGCCACATGGAATGTTGCTATATCTTGCCACATGGAGAATTCTGCTCAGGCCAGAGTGTATAACGACAATGATACCAATGTGATAAAGTGCAAAGTGACAAAGTGAGGGGTCTCCGTTTGAAAGTTTTTACCTGTCAAACGGAGAGTTGACCCCTCGCCCGTGCATGCTCGGGTCGCTCAGGGATAGTTTACGCTGTAATTTTCATATTTCAAGGGCTGATCCCTTTTCTCCCAGCCTTTGCGAACCTGAAAGTCCCTCTGTTTGCTTGAGATGGTTCCGGCGGATTGTTCTCTGGTCTCGCCGTCAAAGGGTGATGTTTGAATTGCGGGAATCAAAGAAACGAGCACTTTGGCCATAGCGGATACTTGAAGGCGATGGAAGCGCCTCACCCACCTGTCTACCCGCGAGACAGCCGTTTCTCGGGGAACTTCTACTTCCAGCCCATATCGAGTTGCCATCTGTTTTCGGAAAGAGGAAAAGCAGGTATGATTTCTGGACATGGAAAGGTCCCGGATATCCCACAGCAGAACGCCACATAGGCGAGGTGTGTGGAGTTTCCATTTTCAAGCAAAGGTGGAGGCACTATGGCGTTTCTGGAGCACCTTTTGAGAATCAAGACAGCCTAAATTGGTCTTTTCGATGCCCCAAAATAGCACTTTAAACCCTGCAGAACGGGGAGATGATTGTAGCTGTTGCAACAGACGCAAGTACTTGTCTTGGACCGACCCAATGCCGTCTATATGTCAAAAACGCAATACAACCTGTGTTTCATAAATATGGAGATAACAACGGCGGAGGAGCGGTTCCTACATACAATACCCTTGCATCGTAACGTGCTCGGGTGAGGCTAACATACAGTAACCGTCTTCCATCTAACTCTGACTCATCTGATTGGGAATAAAAGGTATCCTCGGACATTGCGAGAATAGCAACATAGTCAAACTCTTTGCCTTTTAGCTTATGCATCGTTGTTGCAATGGTTCCCATCATTGGCACTATGCAATCCATAACGCAGCTTTGGATTCGGTGGTTTTTGACTTTGCTTCTTAATTGAAGCAGTTGGCTTTCAATACCTCCGTCGTTACACTGGCAAGCAAGCTCCCGTAAGCTTGACGACCTGTCGTCAAACCGTGTCCGGTCCAGCTTCGCCTGGAAGGATGCGACTCTACTGCCCATTGTTTTTAAAACCGATGACGAGTGTTCTACCAACTGCACCACGCTTTCCACGCCACCGCACTCGGCTTTCAAAAGATCAATGACATGCTTAGCGGTGCCCCTTAGCGGCAATTCTCCTGAAATAAGTTTTTCAGGAGAAAATAAAGTCTTGATTGGGGCAGTGGCTTTCGATATATCTTTGGGAGCGAGTAGCGCTCCAATGATCTTTGAAGAAATAGAAAGATCACTTTCTGTTTTATTCAAAAACCAGGATGATAGATGAAGGAGCAAGTCCTCAATTGACTCGTCACTTTCAGATTCTAAGACACTACAACTGAATGCGCGGGCAATTTTGCCTGTAGTCTTTTGTAATTCGCTCTTTATTGTTAAGGCGCCTTGATTTGAATATGTGGCCAAGGCGATGCTTGCCGGTCGTGACAAACCTCTTTTTTCAAAATCTTTATAGAAACTGATAAGCGTCGACTTTAGCCAAAAACTTGCCGCATTTTGTCCGTAATAATCCTTGAGAAAACGACTTCGCCATCTGGATCGTTGTCCCTCGGTGCCCAACTGTCCGTCCAATATCGCTTCAGCAAAATTAAGAATCTCATGATCATCAGTGCGCAAGCACCGTTCTTGTAATTTGTATTCTCCCGCCGATTTCTCACTGCGGAATTGGGAAAGACGGTCATCTTTGGCCCCTCTGAACCGGTGGATCATCTGGTCAGGATCAGCTAAACAGCATAATCTCGTGTGCTCACTCAGCAATTTTATGAATTCCCATTGCTCGTCGTCAGTATCCTGGAATTCATCGATCACAATCACCGGGAATAGGTTCGCCAGACATTGGCGAACCGTAGGGCTCGAAAGCAAACGAAGCGTGAGCGGCGCGAAGCAATCATATGTTATGCCGCCGCACTGGCAGGCCAAGTGTGCTGGGAGGTCATTCAAGGTACAGGAACTGCCATATGCCACCCCGGTCGCCTTGGTTTCCCAGATAAGCTCAAGGACTGGCGGCAATCCAATGTATCGGCCAAAGTTGTTCAGGAGCCACCACATGAAAGAATGATAGGTAGCAATATGCAGGCGCTCTCGGACCAATGTATCCAGAACTTTGGATTTTGAAGTGGCTATTTGATACACGCCGTTTCTCGAAAACGTCAGGAACAGGACTTTTTGCGAAGAAAGCAGTCCTCCTTCCCGCAACTGCCTCTGGGCGTACAGTAAGGCGATGGTTGTCTTGCCTCTTCCAGGGCGGGCCGTCACGAGGAAAGAACGGTCGGCGCAGTTGATCACCGCCAGCTGTTCTGGAATCTCATGAATCACCCAAAATCACCTCGCTTCCCAGATTGGTCCCGGTGCATACCGCATTCAGTTTTTCGCCCAGCAGGCTGACCGCCCCGGCGATCTCCCCTGGTGGTATCAGCGAGGCAAAATGTCTATGAGCAGATTTATTGCTCTTCAGGTAGCGGAATACGTCATCTTTTTTTCCGGCAAAATCCTTTTTGGCTGTCCCGGCATGGGCAAAATAGGAATCACCGTAATCTGTCACTTCCCCAATGAACGTATCGAGTGTACCTTCACCGACTGAATCCAGCAGAATCCTTTCAATCGCTCTCCGTTCCGGCCATATGAATGTGCAGTCACAGGCGGCAACAATCTGCGGATTACTTTCCGCTGTACTCTGTTCATTATCGACAAGCGAATAGACCTCCTTATTAAAGACTCGGAAATAGGGAGCCATTTTGGGAATGGCTTCCTTGCCTTCGCATGGCATCACCCCTATCCCTAAACTATCCAGGTCGTCTTTCTTGATGTCAACATCGCTCAACTTTCTTAGCAATTCCGGCACCGCTTCACGATCACCTGGACCTTCGACCAGCAAGACACGCGGAGCGAACAGGCATTCCAACATATCCAAGGGATAATGACCGGCATTCTTCTGCACGGACCGGATTGTTTCCGCTGAGCAGCCCATGTCGTTACAAGGGGTGGTATTTAAAATAGTTTTCTCGCCATCTTTTGAATCTATGATCAGATGCAGGGCATTCCTGCCGGCTACGTGCGCAATATGCGTGGAGTGAGTCGTAATTAGTGTCTGGCAGCTTGTGCCCAAAATATCTCGGGTCAGTCCTCTTTGCATATAGGGATGGAGGCCGATTTCCGGCTCCTCGATTGCAATGATGCAACTTTTCTTCCTGGCAGCCAGCATGCGCAACGTCGCCAGCACGATCACCTGCTTTGCTCCTACTCCCTGATTGTTGATAGGATAGGCCTTCGGAGCGCCTTCCGGCAGGACAAAGGCTCTCAGTATATTCATTATGTCATAATGACCTAACCCCGATACCTCAAAGGTGAGTTTTCTGGAAGAGGTGCGGTTGAGGTGCAGGAGTTTCTCAACGCTCTGTTCCACTTCTTTGATCAGTTCCTCGAACTGCTCATTTTCGAACAAGAGTGCCCCGGCCCCCTGCAGAGTACCGCCGATCTTATTAATTTCTTGATCTAAGCTGATTCGATCATGGCGAAGCGCTTTATCCAAGGCCGAATATCGGGTGAAACTCAGGGCCTTGTTAATATCGCGCTCGGCTGGAATAAGAAAGAAGCCGACTTTCTCTCTGTCCGTCCTTGGGCATATTCTCCGCTCTGAGTTTCCGCCAATAAACGAGAACTTCGGATAATACCAAAGAGAGATGATCTCTTTTTCAGTCACATCATACTCGGCCTTAAAGGCTATCCTGAACGCAAAGATATTTTTTCCATTGTCGATGACTGATATGTCGTCTGCATGTTCCAAAAGTTCATTTTTTTCACCATTCCACGGCTCCCAATACTCAAAAAATTGGTTCTTTTCTTCAGGAGAACAATGGCTCAGGGTAACCTCGATCTCGATAGAGAGTGCCTTCCCCTCATCATCGAACATTCGGCCCTCGTAAAAATCCATTTCTTCAACGGGCCGGTACTTCCTTCCCACGTCTGAGTCCAGTACCAAAGCCAATGCGTTTAATACGCTACTTTTTCCGGCGTCCACTCTGCCGATGAGAACATTATGCTGCAACGGAGAAAAAATGAGTGTTTTTATACACCGGTAATTATTGATTTTGATTTTGACGATTTGCATGGTTTCGTACTCCAGCCCCCTCGGTTTATTTCAAATCAAGGCAACAAAGAACCAGAGTTATATAAGGGGCAACAAACATTTAAATATTACGTTCCTGATGCGTTTCAAATAAGAAGGTTGCCAGGGTAACAGCTTTCCCGACGGCAAGGCGTGCATGGCGCGGTGATAAACCCTTCGTACTCCCGGCCTCCCCATGGCCGGTACCATAGAGATTTCGAAGCTCGCACATGCTTTGGGCTATGCCCCCGAGATTGCTGAGTAGACGTCGAATACTTTCCGCACCTTTTGCGGCATGAGGTATGTTTTCAGGAATGAGCCCCAGTGCTTTTCTGGCTTGCTTGACCAATTTGGCCAGATCATCGTTCTCAGAATATTGAATCCTTCTTGCATCCAGGATTGTCTTGCAGGTTGTTTCCACCAACTCCTTGGCGGTCCCAATCGCAAGTGCCGGATCTTCTTCCACTGCATTCTGCAGTCTCTGGATTTGCCGGTGAAGCTCAGGAGCATCGAATGTTGCCGCTGCGTCGGAAATTACTTGCAGGTCCTGATGCTTTAGAATTGGTGTCAGTTTCCCAGCAGAGTAATGGAAACCGTCCTTCTCAATCCATTTTTTGAGAGACTTAAAAGGGGTTTGAGCATACTCGTTATCGGCTTCTTCGAGCTGGTTCAGGACATTCTCGTAAACGGTCAGGACCTTGCGGACATCGGACCATTTTGACCAGTCACCTGCATGATAATACTGCTCGACGAGAGAACGGCGCTGGCCAGAGGTAGTGGGCTGGTAATTCAAATCGCAAGGCACATCAGCAGCATCGAATTCCGTTTGAATGTCCCTCAAAGTTCGACTCACAAAATACTCGCGGAATTCAGATCTGGTTTTCTTGCTGATTATGTCTTTAAGCATTATATTCGCAGTGACTGTATGTAGAGACTAAAGTTAGCGTATCCCCACTTACAATACACTGAATCCGGTCGAGTGTCAAAAATACCCTTAAGATTTCGATTTCACAATATAAGTTGCCGCTGATTGCTCTGCCTTGCGTTCTCCGCGAATCCAGAGTCACCCGGCACATACGGGTTCGGGGTCTTGTATTATGATACTTTGCGGGCTCACACTTCCCTGCCTATGGGAAAGGGGTCCTTCCGTTTCCCCCTCTACCGGTACCCCTGATCTCGCCCCAGGATCAAACGGAAACACAAACCGGGGTGGGTGAGATTCCGATGATCACGGTGGGTGATTTTTCGGTTGTCACGACGAAAATCCCGATGTAGCCGGAGTGCATAACCTTCTGTTGCTTTCTCTGTTCACTGCTCCTCGCGAAACGATAGAACCAAAAGGAATTATTTTCTTTTGCTTTTTCTGCTCACTGCTCCCCGCTCCCCGCATTTTGTTTTGCTTTTTCTGTTCACTCTTCACTCTTCACTGCTCACTCTTTTTTCTGCTCACTGCTCGCTGCCCCAAAAGGCTAGGTCTTCAATCGCATCTGCTGCCAGGGATGAAAATTTCAGGTATGATCCGGACAATGAAAAATTCAGGATGGTCCGCCGCATAACACCATAGAGGAGAGACGTGTGAAGTTCCTGGAATCTCTGAATTGCCGATTTTACCGCTGTCCCCCATTCAAATGGCGCCAGCAGATTTCATAGCGGACCTCTCCTCTGCCCATTTAGAAAACATGAGACAGTTTGAAGCAAAGTGTCTAATCGGGGAAAGAGAAATGTCCGGCGGCTTTGCCGATAGAGTTCAAAAGTGGCAAAAAGGGATAAACAGTGGGCGCGCCGAGGCTCGGAATATTACGATAATACGTCTTTTAATAATCACTCCGAAAACTCAGATATATATATAGAAATTAATATATTATTACTCACTTTGTGTATAATATTACCTACTTCATCCCCCCGAAATTCCACATCTAATTCTAATTTTTAAGGATACTCATTTCCAATTTTCTGATAAAAAAGCCTTCTGGTGAAACCCTTTCTAGGGATCTGCCAAGGTTTTAGTGTGGGGGCCAGTTATCGCGGTAGCACAATAAAAGGGCTATAGACGTTCTTTTTTGAGGACATTCATATTACAGCGGGAGATCAACATGACCGAGACTTCATACTCCATATCTCAACGCTGGAAGCGCTGCGGCGACAAGCTTTGCAAGGCTGTTTCCGGTGTTTCCCAGAAAACCAAAGTGCTTTTCAGCGATTGGAAACGAAACCGTGTTTTGGTTCTCGGCAGCACCGCTTTAGCCATTACGGCCTTGGGATCTGGATTGGTGCATGAGGCTCAGGCGACAACTAGAATTTATCAATATACGGGTAATGCCTTTGACCCCTCATGCACAGATTGTTCTGCTTATACCACTGCAAATCTTCTTTCTGGAAACATAGATATAATTGCATCCTGTGATGATCAAAATAGCTCACTCTCATATCATACTTTGTCATCGGTAGGGTATTCTGTAACTGTCCAGGGATGCGGATATTCGCCCGATATGCTTGACAACTGGGATATTGAAGGAGGGGAATTTTTTAGTAGCAATAGCGGTATTGGCATAAGGTCTATAGGCTGGGCCGGAGAAGATATAGTGGTCGAATGGGACGCAAGTGGGTGGACAGCCTGTGGTTGCAGTTGGGGGACCCTCGGCACATGGACCCTCGTTTCTTCGTCATCCTCGCCTCCTCAACTCTCCGCCACGCCCGAGAACAATGGCGATAACCCGAGTTGCCCCACTCCACTCCGACTCGACCCGATCAACACGGCGACGGGCGACAAATTCGAGGCGGAGACGGACTACGCGGGAGCTGGCTCGGCGGCCGGGCTGACGTTGCAAAGGTATTACAACAGCATGGACAAGATGTCCTCGGCCTTTGGAGCAAACTGGCGTGACACGTGGCACCGCGCTCTGCCGTATACGGCGGCGAGCGGCTCTACGCCCGCCACCGTCAAGGTCGCGCGCTGGGACGGCCGGGTGGATACCTTCACACAGAACACCTCCGGCCCCTGGACAACTGACCCCAATGTTCTCCTCCAGCTTACGGCTGTTCTGAGTACGGGTAATGTTCAAACAGGCTGGCAGGTTACGCGCGACGATGACAGCAAAGAACTCTACACGATGGATGGCCGCCTGGTCTCCATCACCACGCGCGGAGGACTTGTCACGGCTCTCACCTATGACGCGAACAACCGCCTGACCCAGGTTGCCGACCCCTTCGGGCATACGTTGAGCTTCGCCTACAATGCCTCGAACCTCATCAGCCAGGTCACGCAGCCTGACGGCAAGACGCTTGGCTATGGCTATGACGCCAACAACAACCTCACGAGCGTTACCTACCCCGACGGCACCACGCGACAGTATCTTTACGAAAACACGGCTTTCCCGCATGCCCTGACGGGGATCATCGACGAGAAAGGCGTGAGGTTTGAGACGACCACGTATGACAGCAACGGTCTTGCCGTTTCGACTCAGCGCGCAGGACTTCCCACGGCAACGGTCGCCTACAATCAGGACGGCTCGGCCAATGTCACAGACGCCAACGGCAGCGTGCAGGTCCTGACTTTCGCAAACACGTTCAATTTGTTGCGGCCCGCGACCATGACGCAGAGTTGCTGCGGCGGGGCTTCCTATACATATGACTCAAATGGCTTTCTTGCCAGCATCACGGACTTTAACGGCAACATCACCAACATCACGCATAATGCCAAGGGGCAAGAGATATCGCGCACGGAGGCGGCAGGTAACCCGCAGGCGCGTACGACCACGACGGTCTGGCACGCAACCTTCAACCTGCCGATTCAGATTAACGAGCTCGGGCGCACCACAAACCTTGGCTATGATACGCTCGGCAATCTCATCACTAAAACCATCATCGCGGGCAACCAGTCGCGCGCGTGGACCTATGCGTACAACGCCATGAATCAGCTCACGTCCATAACAGGTCCGCTGGGCGATGTGAGCAAATTCGGCTATGACACGTCGGGCAACCTCGCCTCGATTACGGACGCCCTCGGCCATGTCACCAACGTCACCCAATACGACGCCAACGGGCGGCCGCTCAGCATGACCGATCCCAACGGGCTTGTAACCACTTTCGCCTATGATGCGCGCGGCCGCCAGACCCAGCGCAACGCCGGCGGAGAAAAGACGCTTTATTTTTACGACTTGGTGGGAGACCTGGACCAGGTCACGATGCCGGACGGCTCGGTCTACGTGCTCGGCTACGATGCCGCCCATCGCCTGATCAGCGTAACGGATTCGCTCGGCAACCAAATCGTTTTGACGCGTGACGGCAATAGCAACGTTATCGCTGAAAACGTCTATGATTCCAAAGGCAACCTGACGCAAACGCGCGGCCATGCCTATGACGCGATGAACCACGTCATTCAGGACATCGGCGCCCTGGGGCAGGCGACGAAATACACCCGCGACGCCAACGGCAACATCACATCTGTCACCGATCCCTTGGGCTACGTGACGAACATCGTCGTTGACGCACTGAACCGTGCCGTGCAATCTACCGATCCCAACGGCGGCGTGACGCAGGTGGGCTATAACGCCCTCGATCAAATCCTCAGCGTGACGGACCCGCGCTATCTGGTGACGAAATACAACCCCGATGCTCTGGGCGATCCCCTGTCCGTCCAAAGCCCCGACAGCGGCACGACGGCGAACGCGTTTGATGCGGCCGGCAACATCGTCAGCACAACGGACGCCAAGGGCCAGACAACACGCATCACCTACGATCTCCTCTACCGGCCCACCAGCGTCAAATACGCCGACGGCAAGATGGTTAACTACATCTACGATCTGGGCACGAACGCCATCGGCCATCTGACCTGGATGATAGATCCTTCCGGCTTCACGGCCTACGGCTACGATCAGCACGGCAGGGTCACGACCAAGGTCCAGTATACGGGCCTGAGCTTCCTGACCAACCAATACACTTATGATGCGGCGGGGCGGCTCGCCACGGAAACCTATCCCTCGGGCATGACGGCGACGTATCTTTACGACGTCGTATCCGGGAAGCCTTCGGGTATCCTTGTAAACGGCAAGACGCTCGTCAGCAACATCACGTACCAGCCCTTTGGCCCCATGGCGAGCTGGGCCACGGGCAGCGGGCTGCAGGCCGTGCGGACCTTCGACCTCGACGGCTTGATCACGGCTCAGGCGCAGGGCACGGACAGTCTGAACATTACCTATAATGCGGCGGGTCAAATCACCGGCATCGTGAAGCCGGGCATGACCGAAGCGTTCGGGTATGATCCCGCAGACCGTCTCACAAATTACGCAAGCAACTCCGCCAACACGGCCTACTTCCTCGATGTCAACGGCAACCGCACCGGGCAAAGCATGAACGGCGCAACCACGACGTTCGGCATCGATCCGGCCAGCAACCGGACACAAAGCATGACCATCGGCAGCACGACGCAGACCTACAACTACGATGCCGACGGCAACCAGATCACCGACGGCCCGCTCGCCTTCACCGTGAACGCCGAAGGCCGCGTTGCCAGCATCATGAGCGGCGGCGTAATAACGAGATACGATTACAACGGAATGAACGAGCGGGTGAGCAAAACGGGCTCGGCCATAGGCGGCACGGAGTACTTCGCCTATGATGAAAACCGTCAGCTGCTGGGTGAATACCAGCTTTCTGGTCTGAAAATGACGGCCCAGCAGGAAACCATCTACCTCGACGGTGTGCCCATCGGCATCGTGAAAAACGGTGCGCTCTATAACGATCTGCCTGGAACCCTGGGCGAGCCGCGCCGCATCACGGACGCAAGCGGTAATCTGGTATGGTCATGGGATCACGACCCTTTTGGCAATAACGCGCCGAACCAAAAACCCGGCAAAGCGGCGGCGTTCGTCTATAACCTCCGCCTGCCGGGCCAGCAAACCGATGCGGAGTCCGGTCTGAATTACAACCTGAACCGCACCTACAACCCCGCCATGGGTCGCTACACACAGACTGATCCCATCGGGTTAGCCGGTGGGATAAACCCGTATTTGTATGTGGCTGGGAATCCGGTGAGTTTGATCGATCCGTTGGGATTGTGTGCCGGTGATACGAAAAAGTGTATGGATAATTACTTGAGAAATTTTGCAGGCGACACTTTTGGCAATATTTTTGATAAGTCGGTACAGATCTTCTCTCTTGCCAGACCATTCATCGACAATGGTTTTCTTGGTGGAGCGGAACAAATAGGGTCTACAAGAACTGCAATCCCGGCTATTAATATAGTAGCTCGCACTGTACTTACCATAAGTTGGAAAATACTAGTAGGTCCAGGCGCGACCTCTGCTACGCTTTATTATGGTAGAATGATGATTATTGCTTCAAAGGGCTTAGTGCGTCTTGGATATTTTGCAGGGGGACTTACAGCGCTGGGCACGTTAGCTGACACCATTGCTTACGCGCATTGCTATGGAGAAGATGCTAAGCCATGCGATCCTTGCGCTCCATCAGGACACACAAAGAATATTCCGATGTTGGCACCTATCCCTAATTGAGATGGCCATCATAATATTGTGTTGCTTTTAGCACCAATAGATAAACGATATTATAATAAAATACAAAATAAATGGTCGCAAAATGAGCGGCCATACTTTATGAGACTGTTTATTGTCTTTGGTCCATTTTATGTAATCGTACTCACAGAATATTGGAATAGCTATAAAGAACGGACTAACTCCTGTTATCGCAAATATATCAATAAGATCTCTATGTAGGCGAGTCATTCCTTTCTGAACTATCAGCCATCCGTAAAACACCATAGTAATTACTATATATATAATGACCAAAAATAACCAAATAGGTACGCTAAAAATAGGTGTGTGACAAACAGGCGGCATGTGACCTCTCTGACTGCGGTGCTTGTATATAGAAACTATGGTTGCAAATTGCAAGCGAGCGCAGGGCCATAGGCAGCGCAGCGTGTTTTCTTCTGGTGCACAACTGGTGTCACAAAACACTAGACAATTAGAATTATTCTGTCTCATGCCCCGAAACGACCATGAGCCGTGGTGCTGGTTTAAGGGCATTACAGCCCTTCAAACATAAGACAAAATGTTGATCGAACCTGAAGAATTATAATTATGATCACTCATCGGTAAAAGTTATCGCCCTTCCCTACGGGCGCCTATTGCATTTTCCCTCATAGAAGCCCTTTAGCTGGTCGTGGATTTGCGACTCCTTGCCAATGTGAGAAATCCTGATGTGGCAGGAGCGCATAACGAAAATCATTTTAATATGTTGACTCCCGTTGCTGAAAGAACAATCCCCCGCCATTTTCCAAACGAGGGCCCTTGGCAAGGCCCTATCGGATGTGAACAGAGAAGCCCCCTCGGTGCATTCTTTTCTGGTGGTGGTATGTGTTCCGGAGATACTCGCCCAAGCAGGAAAACGAGCCTGAAATGGACTGCCGTATCGTCGACATTGCCAATACCTTGAACTCCAAACAGCTTATGACGTTAATTAAAACAGAGTGAGCACCGGCAACATCCGGCCCCCTGCCCGAATATGCCGCATTTAACACGCACGCGGCTGACCGGGCTCAGCACTCGTCTTCGCTCCGGACGGGCTGAAACATCTGCCGGGCATGGTAGGAACTGCGAACGAAGGGCCCGGCGGCAACGCGGACAAAACCCATAGCGAGGGCCGTTTCCCGCCAGTTATCGAATTCCTCGGGGGGGACGTAGCGGTCCACCGCGAGATGTTCTTTCGAGGGCTGGAGGTACTGGCCCAGGGTGAGGCTGCTGCAGCCTGCATCGAGGAGGTCCTGAAGCGTCCGCGCGACCTCTTCGGGGAATTCCCCCAGGCCCAACATCAGGCCCGACTTGACGGCAAGGGAGGGATCAAAGTCCCCGGCCCTGCGCAAAAGTTCGAGAGAACGCCGATATATCGCCTCCGGCCGTACGCGGGGATAGAGGCGCGGAACGGTTTCCACGTTATGGTTCAATACATCGGGGCGGGCTGTAACGACAGTCCGGAGCGCTTCCGCATCACCCTGAAAATCGGGAATCAGCACCTCGACGAGGACGCCGGGGATTTGAGCTCGAAGACGTTCTATCGTCTCCGCGAAGAGGCCTGCCCCGCCGTCCGGGATATCATCACGGGTAACGGAGGTTATCACCACGTAGCTCAATCCCATGCGATGGACAGCTTCCGCCACCCTGGCCGGTTCCCCGGGATCGGGGGGACCCAAAGGTCCGTGCTCGACTGCACAAAACCGGCAATTGCGCGTGCAACGGGGGCCCAGGATCAGGAAGGTCGCCGTCCGGCATGAAAAACATTCCCACAGATTGGGGCATTTAGCCTCCTGGCACACCGTGTGGAGACCCCCATTTTTTACGAGCGACCTCACCTGCTCGTAATCCGGCCCCGTTGGAAGGCGCCGTTTGAGCCAGTGCGGTTTGGGAATGCGCGGAGACTCCGTCATGGCAAAACCCCCTTTGAATGCGGGACGAGGCATTCTTCTCGCAAAAGGTGCCGCAGTGCCGGCCAATCCGCCGGCGCCAAGTTCACCCCGAAGACCGATTCAACGCTGCTCTTCACCGCCGCCCGGACATCGGAGAGAGGCAGGCTGCGCGAGAGTTCCAGCTCCAGGGACGTCACTCCGATGCCTTTTAGCCCGCAAGGGTTGATCCAGGAAAATGGTTCGAGCGAGACGTTCACGTTGAAGGCAAAACCGTGAAACGTGATGCCCCGGCGAACGGCGATGCCGATACTGCCCAGTTTGCTGTCGCCCACCCATACCCCCCTGTTTCTGGGATCGCGCCGGGCGGGCACGCCCCACCGCGCCGCCGTGCGGATCATGACTTCTTCAAGGCGTTCCACGAATTCGGTCACGCCCAGCCTGGCGGCATGGAGGTCCACGATAGGGTATCCGACCAGTTGGCCCGGTCCATGAAAGGTGATGTTTCCACCGCGTTCCACGTGAAAAACAGGAATACCGGATTTTTCCAGAAAACTTTCTGGTACCGTGAGGTTGTCGCGGCCGCCCCTGCGGCCCAGAGTGAAAACCGGCGGGTGTTCCAAAAGCATGAAGATGTCGGAATCGATGGAGCCGGATTTTCTTGCTTCGACAATCCGGCTTTGCAACTGCCAGGCATCCCCGTAGTCCAGCAGCGGCAGATCGACACACAGCCAGGTTTTATTCTCCGAGTGCGGTGGTGGAACGTTTTCGCAGTCTTTCACGGCAACCCTCGAATCGAAATTCCCCCGCTCCTGTCGACCCTTTCGAAATGCCCGGCCCCAATGCTGTTAACTTAATCATATCGGGGACCACAGTGTGATATGGGCACAGTTCTATGACCACGAAGAACACGAAGGGAAAAACCTCCTGCTGAAAATAAGGTTCATCCGGCAAACGAGTACCTCCAATATTTTCACGCGACCCTTTATAATGGGCCCGGAGGCGTCATTCCCGCGGAGGCGGGAATCCAGTCTAAATGCAGATCGTGCTGTACAGATCTCTCCACTCAGGATTGCTCTCCTCTATTAATCTCATCTTCCAGGCCCGTTCCCACTTCTGGATTCCCGCCTTCGCGGGAATGACGCTTTTCCCTTGTAATCGCAGACTCGGCAGTTTCGTGCGGCTCAAAATAGACAAGCATTTTAACGCTATATTTGCTGGTGAATCCTTCAGCCAGACCCTGTTTGTGATTCCACACTCTTTGCACCAGATTCGATGTTACGCCGATATACAGTGTGCCGTTTCGTCTGCTTGCCATGATGTAGACAAAGAACTGTTTTGCCACGATGGACCGCTCTTTCTGGATTCCCGCCTTCGCGGGAATGACGCTTTGCAATCCCTTTCATCGCCGGCAAATTGTCCAGGTACGCGTTTGCCGGATGAACCAAAAGAGACCCTGGCGGTGAGAAAAATTCACATGGAAATCTCTCGGCCAGTCAAAAACTATCGCGTATGGGGCTTATGGTCAGAAAGTGCATTTAGGCGTAAAGCCCTTTCCTACGAAAGAACCGTGAGACAATGCTGCAGAGGCGTATCCCCGCCCGGTCCTGAACGCAACCCTGTATCAGGCGCTCAAAGGGGATACTCCCAGTTCTCACCCGCATATGCTTCCAGCGTTGCGGGATCGCATCCGGCAATGTAAGTCCACGCTGAGGTTTGCAAGCCGTCGGGAAGCGTGATGTACACCAGCACCCTTACGTAGGTTGACGCCCGCCCGGGCCGGAACTCCTCCAGGCTGTCCAGCAGAGGCAACCTTGTTTGGGGATCGTCAAATATCAGCAGCTCTCCCCGAACCTTCCCCCACTCAGGGCCTCCCGAGGGTGATGTTGAAATTCCGGTCCCGTTGCTTCTCAAAAGAGATTCGAATCTTTCCTGAGCTTCAATGTCGGCAACGGCGCTCGCTGTCCCATGAACGAGGATATCCTCATCGGGGACGGTCATCGCCGGGATTTCAGCAGTGAGCTTGAAGAGCTTTCCCCGAAGCCATGCCGGACAGATCCGCAGCACCCCCGTACAGTACTGATGATGATTTGGAAAGCCCCTTTTCAGGGTCCCATAGACAAAAACATGGAGTTTGGATTTCATTTCAGGCCCGGGTAAGATCATGCCGGTGGACAATTAGATTCGGCGGATGTAAAACAGAAAGCGCCATATTCGAGAATTCGTCGAAGGCAAAAAACAAGGGCGCCCGAAAGCGCCCCGGCTCTACTTCAAGGGGCCCGCCTCGCCGGCCGTCTGTTGAACCTGCGGGATGGCCTTGGCCGAAGGAAATCCACTCTGATGTATTCGTGCTTGTTAACGAACGAGACGAATACCCTGTCTATGTTGAGTTCCTTTTGCACCACAGCCCTTATGAGAGCAGGGTCGGAATATTTGCTTATTCCGTGTTTGCGGTAATCGTCGGTTTTAATGTAAAGGGACATCGGGCAACCCCTCCGCTGGCCGAGATTTTAAAGGCCTGGAAATTACGCCGGACAGATTTCTGACCATCATAAATAATCCCCAGGTTGAAAAAGCTATTGCAAAGCCCTTATCTGTCCTGGTTTTCTCCCCCTGGTCTTATGTTAACAAGTTCCGGGGGTTTGTCAAAAAGAAGGTACCTGTTAACAGTTTTCAATTATACTGTATTTGTCACCCCATTGTCAGCTTTTTGCAAATGGAAAATCAGAATTCGCATAAAAATATAATCGGTAAACTCCAGGGCCTGGTTGAAAGGATAACCTTCACCAGCGAAGAGGACGGCTACAGCGTGATCAAGGTCCGGGCCCCCGGTCACAGGGACCTTGTCACCGCAGTCGGGAACTTCGTGTCCCTGTGCCCCGGGGAAACCCTCCTTATGGAAGGGACATGGAACACTCATGTGCGTTTCGGCAAACAGTTCCGGGTCCATCGCTACGAGACAACCGCGCCGTCAACAGTTCTTGGAATCAAAAAATACCTGGGGTCAGGCCTTATACGCGGCATTGGGCCCAAAATGGCCGACCGCATAGTGGAGCGTTTTGCCGAAAAAACCCTCGACATCATCGAAAACCGGATCGAGCGCCTGATGGAGATCGATGGTATCGGCAAATACCGCATAGGACAGATACGAAAGGCATGGGATGAGCAAAAAGAGATCCGCTCACTGATGATCTTCCTGCGCTCCAACGGGACTAGCGCTGCGCTTGCCGCCCGGATTTTCAAAAAATACGGCCGGGAGTCCGTCGATATTGTAAAGGAAAATCCTTATCGTCTCGCGATGGAAATCACGGGAGTAGGGTTCCTCACCGCAGACAGGCTCGCCGTAAATCTCGGATTTGCGGCCGATTCTCCGTTGAGAGCCGAGGCCGGCATCCTTTTCGTGATGCACGAGGCTGCCGAAGAGGGACACGTCTGCATGCCCCGTTCCTTGTTGATAGAGCGATGCCGCAAAACGCTCGAGGTTGAAACGCAAGTCCTGGAAGAAGCACTGCCGCGTCTCAAAGCGGACACTCGTATAAAAGAGGAAATGCTCGTCCCTCCGGCTTCCGAGAAATTCGGAGATGATCGGGCGATCTACCTGCGCGCCTTATATGTCTCTGAAATCGGAGCCGCCGGGCGATTTGCCACGATCCAGCGCTACAGGAGGCTTCAAACCCGCATAGATTCGCAAGCCGCTCTCAATTGGGTCCGTGGGCGCCTGAACTTTTCGCTCGCTCCTCTTCAGGAAGAAGCAGTCAGGCTCTCCCTTAGCGAAAAAGTCCTGGTAATAACCGGAGGTCCCGGGACCGGCAAGACCGCCCTGGTCCGAGCCATTCTCGCCATATACGACCACATCGGCGCCCGCGTCAGCCTGGCCGCCCCCACCGGCCGCGCCGCAAAGAGGCTCGCCGAGACGACGGGGCACCATGCCATGACTATTCACAGGCTTCTCGAATTCAGCCCCCACATTGGAGGGTTTCAACGAAACGAGCAAAGACCACTTGCCGCCGACCTTGTAATCGTCGACGAAACTTCCATGATGGATATAGTAATTGCCAACCATCTGCTGAAAGCGGTCCCGTCCCGGGCCGTTCTCGTCCTGGTGGGCGACGTTGACCAGCTCCCCTCCGTGGGTCCCGGAAACGTACTGGGTGATATTATCGATTCGGGCAAATTCCCGGTAATTCGTTTGACCGAGATATTTCGGCAGGCCAGCCAGAGCCGCATCATTACAAACGCGCACCTCATCCGGCAGGGGGCCTTCCCTGATCTGCGGGCCGAAAGCGGCCAGAAAGTGGATTTCTACTTCATTGGAAGAGAAGACCCGCAAGAGGCGTTGAACACGATAGTCCAACTTTGCACTGAAAGGATTCCGCGCCGTTTCGGGTTCGATCCCATGGAGGAGGTCCAGGTGCTCAGCCCGATGCACCGGGGAGAGGCCGGCGCGCAAAACCTCAATTTGGCGCTTCAGACCGCCCTCAATCCCAGCGGAATAACCCTCGATACAGCAGGACGCACCTTCCGCGTAAACGATAAGGTGATGCAGATAAGGAACAACTACGACAAGGACGTTTTCAACGGTGATATTGGCAGAATTCGCAGGATTGACCATGAAGACGGGGAAATCCGGGTTGAATTCGATGGCCGGAGCGTAAAATACGACTTCGCCGAGCTTGAAGAACTCGTTCACGCTTACGCCATAAGCATTCATAAGTCACAAGGGAGTGAATACCCTGCCGTGGTCTTCCCCGTGCTTACCCAACATTTCATGATGCTCCAGCGCAACCTGCTCTACACGGCCGTGACAAGGGCCAGAAAACTGGTTGTCATAGTGGGTTCGAAGAAAGCGCTCGCTATCGCCATCAAAAACAACCGCATACAGTCCCGATTCACCCTGCTCAAAGAACGGCTTTCACCAAGCCTGTAGTGCTGACTGCCATTGCCGAATCATCGGTTAAGTGTTCTTGTATTTGTTTCATAAACTTGATAAGTATCACACCGCTGAATCCGGGGATCGGGGGAGAAACGCCGTCGTGATGCGAACAACGCCGCCGTGGAAGGCGGCGCTACCTTCGAAAAGACAGTCTTTCACGCGAAGACGCGAAGACGCGAAGAAGTCCCAGTTAGACATGAATTGTTGTTACGAAAAGTTCCTGATGGGTTGCGCTTCGCTCCACCCATCCTACGAATTTTCATGGTTTCAGGGTGTCCTGAAGGGACACTAATAACTCTTACGAAGGTCATTTTATGAAAATAGCAATCATCGGGACAGGGTACGTAGGGCTGGTGAGCGGCGCATGCTTTGCTGAATTCGGGCATGAGGTCACCTGCATAGATTATGATAAATCAAAAATCGCACAACTCGTGGAAGGGCAAATTCCAATTTATGAGCCGGGCCTGGAAGCACTAGTAAAAAAGAATTCGCAAGCAGGCCGCCTCATCTTCTCAACCGAATACAGCCCCGGGATTCCCGATGCGCAAGTCATATTCATCGCCGTTGGGACCCCGGCTTCCCGGCGAGGCGACGGCTATGCAGATCTTTCGTATCTCTACGAAGCCGCGCGCCAGATAGCTCCCTTTCTGCGCGATTACACGGTCGTTGTAAACAAGAGCACTGTCCCGGTGGGTACGGCGGCACAGGTGAAAAGGATCATTTCCGAAACCAATCCTGAAGCCAGTTTCGATGTCGCCAGCAACCCGGAGTTCCTTCGGGAGGGGGCCGCGATCAACGATTTCATGCGTCCCGACCGGGTCGTTCTTGGACTTGATTCAAAAAAGGCCGAAGAGGTGCTTCAATCCGTCTACAGGCCGCTCTACCTGCTCGAAACTCCCTTTGTCATAACCACGATCGAAACGGCAGAGCTTACTAAATATGCAGCCAACGCCTTCCTGGCCACCAAGATCAGTTTCATAAACGAGATAGCGAACCTGTGCGAGGAAATCGGCGGCAACGTCCAGGACGTAGCCCGGGGGATAGGTCTTGACGGCAGAATAGGAAAGAAATTCCTTCACGCCGGACCCGGTTATGGCGGCTCGTGCTTTCCGAAAGACGCCCAGGCCCTGCTCAGAATAGCCCAGGAAAATGGGGTCGCATGCCGAATTATCGAGGCGGTAATCGAGGTCAATGCCGCACAGAAGGCGCGCATGACACGAAAAATCCGGCAGGCGATGGGCGGAGATGAAGGCGGAAAAACCGTCGCTGTGCTCGGCCTCGCCTTCAAGCCCGAAACAGACGACATAAGGGACGCTCCGGCCATCACCATCATCTCCAAACTGGTTGAGCACGGCGCATTGGTTCGCGCCCACGATCCCCAGGCGATGGCTGAGGCGGCCAAGCTCCTGGCCGGCGTAAAATTCTGCTCAAATCCCTACGAAGCCTGCCAGGACGCCGATGCCGTGGTGCTCATGACAGAATGGAATGAATACCGCGCACTCGACCTGCTTCGCATAAAAGACGCTCTCAAGACCCCTGTGTTCGTCGATCTGCGCAACGTTTACAGGCCTGCCGCAATGAAGCAACTCGGATTCAGCTACTTCAGCGTGGGGAGAGAAGTCCGGTAAATGGCCTCATCTCTCGAGTATAAAGTCGTAGCCGCCCTGTTTTGTTTCTTTTCGATTCTTTTTTTTGAAATAGACCTGCAGCAAACCCCGTCCGCAGTGGGCGGGGTTTTGCGCATCAAATCCGCCCTGGCCCCGGCAGCCGAAACAGGAGCCCCATCCCCTCCACCATTCCATCCTATTTCTTTTTTTAAGGTCAGAATCGTCAAAAAGTATCCTCACGACCCCGAGGCATTTACTCAAGGGCTGGTATTTGCCAACGGCTTTCTCTACGAAAGCACGGGGTTGCACGGCAAGTCCAGCCTGCGGCAGGTTGAACTGGAAACCGGGCGTATAGTGAAGAAATACGAGCTGCCCTCACAGTATTTCGCAGAAGGGCTGACTCTTTGGGACAGGTCTCTCATCCAACTCACATGGAAGTCCGAAAAAGGATTTGTCTATAACGCGAACAGCTTTTCAGTCGAGAGGGAATTCAGTTATTCCGGGGAGGGCTGGGGGCTGACCCACGACGGGAAAAGCCTGATAATGAGTAACGGGACCGAGGAGCTTATATTCCTGGACCCTGCTAAACTGGTTAAGCAACGTTCGGTGCAGGTACTGGACAGGGGCAGGCCGGTCCGCTTATTAAACGAGCTGGAGTACATAAAGGGCGAAATCTTCGCAAACATCTGGCATGAGGACCTGGTGGCAAGGATATCCCCCAAAACAGGCGAAGTCACCGGCTGGATAGACATGTCGAGTTTGAGGAAGGAATTGCCGCCGGGAAGCAACGCCGAGGCCCTGAACGGGATCGCCTTCGATGCGAAAAAAGACAGGATTTTCGTTACCGGCAAGCTTTGGCCGCTTCTTTTTGAAATCGAAATCATCAAATCCGAATAGCGCCGGCGGTTACCGGTTCGGATTCTTTGACGTGTTGCAAAGGACCGTCACCCCATACCGGCTTCCGCCGGGATGACGAAAAGCCGGGGTCCATTGTGCCTAACTAGCTAAAAAACTTCTGGTTTCCGGCTTTCGCCGGAATGACGGCTGAAAAACTTTTGGCTTCAGGCTTCCGCCGGCATGACGGGTTGCAGGTCTGTACCCATCCGAACTCAGTAGACGCTTTCGTGCTAGTATCGTGCCTTGGTAAGTGCACCAAACCCGCTATCACTCACCTTCCAGGACTTGTCTTTTTCGACAAAGAACCATTTCTGGGTGATGGTGACGGTTAGCAAGTTCGGCGCTGCGACTCGCCAGTATTGCATATAGATAATTGCAGTACCCCTATGGCCCTTTTCTTCCTGCGTCACTTCCCTTACCTGGTAATCGGCGATCCGTATTTTGCCTTTAAACCTGTCCACCTCGGCCCAGAACTGCTCTTTTCTATCAGCAGGCACGAATGCGGCCGCCGCGTCGTAATCTTCCCATCTGTAGGCACTGGTGTAGGTTTCAATCGAGGCCTTCAGAAGCTCCAGCAGTTTCTTTTCGTCGTGCGTTCCTGACGAAGCACAGGATGCAGGGACCAGCGCCAAAAACAGGATAAAGATGATCCAAACTTTTCTCGGTGTGATTTTTCCGGTTTGTGCCATAATTTCTCCATGAATGATCAAAAGCTGCAAAGCCAATCGGGATATCAGAGTATTGTCATACAGAAAATTCCTGCGATCAAGCTAATTCACTTTTTCTTTTTTCCACTCAAAAATCACGCCTCAGGGGTTCATTTATGTGTTATTCAGTCCTTTAATCGGTTAGAATAGAGGCACCTGAAACCATTCCCACGCAGAGCGAATTCAATGCCCCAATACGTCTGGTGCAAAAATGACGAGTGCAGGATCCCTGCATTCCGATGCATCCTGTGTCGGTTGGACTGCTATGAAGTGCGCGGTCAAGCCCGAGAGGGTGAAATAAGCCAAGTCTTTGATGTATTGAAAAATTCCGGAAGATTCAAGGAGCTTTTTGTCATGAAGCGCAAAGACAACGCCGAAGCGATACAGAGCCAGCTTTCTTTTTTCGAACGGAACGGAAAAGAGGAAACCATGGAAACACCCGAACACGAAAACGGCAACAATGTCTTTCTTCTGGAAAACGGCAGGATCGCGCCATTTTCCTCCGATGAATACACGGCCTCCACCCTTTACCAGGCCGTGGATTCCTTTAGTGTCGAGTGCAGGCTGGTTCGACCCGAGGAGCCAGGGAGCATGGTTTTCGAAGGCAAAAAGCCATCCCGAAAAACCGTGCCCATTCTTGTCAAAAAAGACGGAGAATGCGTCCTTTTGAATTCTTGGGACGAACTGGAATCAGAGCCCTCCAAGCTTGCCGACGCTCACGAGGTGCTGGGCGCATTGCCGGTAAAGCAGGTTTTCGTTCTCAAACGGAAATAGGTTCGCCGTTTTCCAGAGATAGTATAAGGCGCCAATTCCCCCTGGCGAGATCTACGATGGTTGAAAAGGCAGAACAGACCTTACTGCAGATACAGAGTTGAAACGGCCGCCATAGCCGTGACGAACGTTTCCAAGGAGCCTTCCACCAAGAGGTGGACTATCCGGAACAGCCACATATCAACCGTATAACAGGTTGGGAGACTGACCGAAAAAGCGCCGGGATGCCAAAAGGCGGAACCGTGGCTGCGGCGATTATAAAAAGAGCCGCCATTTCGCCATGCCCTGGCTGCGGGTCCCTCCACCAGCGCCGCGCGTGACAGGCGCAAGCCGGAGTCTGGACCCAATCGTTAAAAACATCTGTCACATGCTCCTGATCTCCGCATATCCCACCCCAGATGGCCAAATGAGAACCCAAAGTCGCCCGCGATAAAGACGGTATTGTGAGATCCGCTGTCCCGAAAAGACAGTCTTTCACGCGGAGACGCGAAGACGCGAAGAAATCCCAATGGGACATAAGCTGCTTCGAAAAGAATTGATGGGTTGCGCTGCGCTGCACCCATCCTACGGGTCTTTTCATGGTTTCAGGGTGTCCCGAAGGGACGTGAAAAGCTGTCTCGAAAAGACAGTCTTTCACGCGGAGACGCGGAGAAGTCCCAATGAGACATGAATTACTGTTCCGAAAAGACTTGATGGGTTGCGCTTCGCTCCACCCATCCTACGGGTCTTTTCATGGTTTCAGGGTGTCCCGAAGGGACGTGAAGAGCTGCTGCTAAAAGGCGGCCCACAAGGGGCTAGACTACGGGAAAGATCTACTGGAGCCCCCACGCCACTGCTTGCTCTCGTTTCCAACTTGGATATCCATTGTCCTATTTTGACGTTTCAATGGGTGTGTTCTTTACTTTTCAGCATCCGGCATTAGATGAGAAAAAGGTTCTCTGACTGTGGCAGCCTTGACGCCACCGAGGGGTGCATCCTCGAAATGGGACGGCACGAACAACGCCTACCAGGGATGCGAACGGATAGAACAACGCCGCCATGGAAGGCGGCGCTACCTTCGTGATACGAAATGACGCCGCCGTGGAAGCCGGCGCTACCTTCGTGATATGAAATGACGCCGCCATGGAAGGCGGCGCTACCGGTTGTTTTAGCAAAGAAAAAATCATGAGCATCGATGTATTCTCTATTCTAATCTTCGTTGGATCATTGACCGCCGGCTTCCTGGGGGCGCTCACAGGACTTGGCGGCGGAGTTGTGATTGTCCCGCTGCTCACCGTGGTTTTCGGCGTGGATATCCGCTATGCAATCGGAGCTTCGCTTGTTTCGGTCATAGCGACATCATCCGCCGCAGCCGCCGCCTATGTCAAAGAGGGTTTCTCCAATATTCGGCTCGGAATGTTTCTGGAGATGGCTACCACTTTCGGAGCACTCATCGGCGCAACGCTCGCCGGCATGATATCCACCCAAATAATAGCCGTGATATTCGGAATCGTTCTTTTATATTCCGCCTATCTTTCCACTCGCGGGCACTCCCCCACTACTACTGCAGATACCCCCAACTTTCTTGCAAATTCTCTGCATCTTGACAGCTCCTATCCCAGTTCGAACGGACTCGTTTCGTATCATGTGCGTGCCATACCGACCGGGTTCAGCCTGATGTTTTTGGCCGGCGCTTTATCCGGATTGCTCGGAATCGGCTCGGGCTCCGTGAAGGTGCTGGCGATGGATCAGGCCATGCACGTTCCCTTCAAGGTTTCCACTACCACCAGCAACTTTATGATCGGCGTGACAGCCGCTGCAAGCGCCGGGATTTATCTGACTCGTGGCTACATCGATCCGGGACTGGCGATGCCGGTCATGCTTGGAGTCGTATTGGGATCACTTTTCGGCTCGCGGGTCCTCGTCTCTTCCAAGACACGAGTGCTGCGAATCATTTTTGCAGGGGTCATTTTGGTCCTTGGTCTGGAAATGATCTATAACGGTTTAATGGGATGGCTTTAGCGATGAATCATAAAAAAACTGCAATTTCGGATGCAAGGATAGATGAAATCATCGGAAACCTGCTCCGGGCTGGAGTGATTATTTCCTCTTTGATTGTCCTGATCGGCGGCGGCCTTTATCTTACCAGGCATGGAACAGAAGCGCCTGATTACCATATTTTCCATGGCGAACCTTCGGATTTGCGCAGCGTCCTGGGAATCATGAAGGATTTATCCACGTTTTCAAGCCGGGGAATGATTCAATTCGGCCTTCTTGTGTTGATTGCAACCCCGGTCATGAGGGTTTTCTTTACCGTGGTTTCCTTCACGATTCAGAGAGACCGGGTTTATGTAGGGGTGACGCTTATCGTCCTTGCAGTGCTCCTCTTCAGCCTGTCCGGCGGTGGCCGATGATGCTCCATGGAGCATTATGATTATCTTCCGCGAGCCGATCCCCCGAGATGGTCCGAAACGAAGAAAATTACCTCCAACCTCTCGAATATATGCCTTTGAACCCGTACGGTAGCGACGCCTTCCACGGCGGCGCATCAATTGGGAAATGATGAAAAGGAACCATGGCAATGGTGGTTCGTACGTAAAGATCCTTTCGCGTGATATGAAGAACGCCGCCATTCTTTGAGGTACCCCTTTGAACCCGTACGGTAGCGACACCTTCCACGGCGGCGCATCAATTGGGAAATGATGAAAAGGTGCCATGGCAATGGTGGTTCGTGCATAAAAGACCCTTTTGCGTTATACGAACAACGCCGCCGTGGAAGGCGGCGCTACCGTGGGAGATGATTTATCTTGGGAGTTCGCCAGGACAGATTCAGCGCTATTCTTGAGGCACGGTAATTTTCTTCTCCTTCAAGGGATAGGCAGAGACATATGAATTTTTCATCATTTTTGGGGAAATGAGAGAATAATGCATATAATTTGGTAGCGACGCCTTCCATGGCGGTGCTTGGAGGTTTTTCATGCACAAACATCTGCCTCCCCGTTGGGACTCGACAGACGCGTGGTATTTCGTCACGGTCGTCACGCATGAACGGTATCCCTATTTCGAATCGCAAGAAGCATGTAGGATCCTGATGGATGCATGTCATTCCGTTTGGGAAAGACACCGCTATCGTCTTGGTGCTCTGGTGATCATGCCCGATCATTGGCATGCATTGATCAAGCCGCAAGGCAAAGAGGTGATCGAATCCATCGTAGGCAGCGTAAAACAACGGATATTCCATGCTTCAAGACAAGACAGCGCCGCCTCCCACGGTGGCGCAAAAAAGGTCATTCGTTGGCAAAAACGGTTTATGGACCATCGGGTCCGCAACGAAGAAGATTACCTCCAACATCTCGAATATATGCGTTTGAATCCGTACAAGCATCAATTGGTAAAGGATGAAAAGGAACCATGGCAATGGTGGTTCGTGCATAAAGATCCTTTTGCGTGATACGAACAACGCCGCCGTGGAAGGCGGCGCTACCATTGAGATCAAGAACGCCGCCATTCTTGAGGTATCCCTTTGAACCCGTACGGTAGAGACGCCTTCCACGGCGGCGCATCAATTGGGAAATGATGAAAAGGTGCCATGGCAATGGTGGTTCGTACGTAAAGATCCTTTTGCGTGATACGATAAACGCCGCCGTGGAAGGCGGCGCCACCATTGAGATCAAGAACGCCGCCATTCTTGAGGTATCCCTTTGAACCCGTACGGTAGCGACGCCTTCCACGGCGGCGCATCAATTGGGAGATGATTTAATTTTGGGGAGTTCTCCAGGACAGATTCAGCGCTATTCTTGAGGTATCCCGATAGAAATCCGGTTTTATTTAGTGTATGTTCAGCGGCGACGGGCTGTTCCAGTCCGCTTTAGACCAGTCGCTCGCGGGGGCTGCCTGAGCATGTATGCCGCACAGGGTCCAAAACCGGTAATCATGAAACTCAACCCGGCTAAAATCATGCCGGAGGCGCTTTGGGATGCTGCGTCCATTTTAAGGTCGGGGGGCCTGGTTATTTATCCAACCGAGACATTCTACGCATTTGGGGCCATACCGGTGATTGCCGAAGCAGTGGAAAGAGTTTTTGAAAAAAAAGGCAGGGATTTCAGAAAACCACTTCCGCTTATCGCATCGGACCGGGAGACCGTTTTGAGCGCCGCATCCGAGTGGCCCGAATCGGCAGAGACATTGGCGCGCAAATTCTGGCCCGGTCCGCTGAGCATCGTAATCCAGGCATCTCCGTCTCTTCCCCCTGTTTTGCATGCGGGAACAGGCAAAATCGCCATCCGCGTTTCTTCTCATCCCGTTGCATCACTCCTTGCCCGGGCCACGGGAGGTCTCATCATTTCAACCAGCGCAAACAGGGCGGGAGAATTTCCCCCGAGCGGTCCCGGCGCTGTAGCTCAGGAATTGCTCCAGTCAGTTGACGCTTTCATCGATGCAGGAGATTTGCCGGGCGGTTTGCCTTCAACTATAGTAGATGTTACTGTCCGCCCGGCGGCGCTGATAAGGACAGGCAAGATTGCATGGGAGGAGATTCGGCGTGCGCTTGAGGATGGGTGAGTGGGTGAATAGGTGAATAGGTGAATAGGTGAGTGGGTGAGTGGGGTTGCGTTCAAACCGGGTGCTAACGATCGACTTGGCCCCCCAAAACCCATTACAGGATTTTGCGATTTGTCGATCAAAAGGGCTAAAGCCCTCCCCGAAATCTATTTGAATTTATCCAGCAAAAGGCCGAAGACGAGCGGGAGGGTATAAAGCTCTCCCCTGCGAGCCGCGCGGCAATGCTGTAGGGGCGGAGTTTATCTCCGCCCGGTCTTGAACGCAGTTTTTCATGATGCGAGAAACGCCGCCGTGGAAGGCGGCGCTACCGTCGTGATGGGAACAACGCCGCCGTGGAAGGCGGCGCTACCGCCGTGATGCATGAAAGCGGCATTTTTTAGGTAACTTGGTATTACTCAGAGTCCGAGAAGAATCGAGAAGTGCACATTCTAATTCCAGTTTCTGTATTATTTCTGATTCTGATATGCGCTTTTGCAGCCTCCCGCCGATGGCAAAGGCTGGAGGAGGGAAACACGCGCGTCGTGCTCTCAGGCGGCGGAACGGGCGGCCACGTCAACCCGGCGCTGGCTATCGCCGAAGGCTTAAAGTCACGTGAGCCCGAGACCCGTTTTCTTTACATCGGCGTCAAGAATAGAGCTGAGAGCATTATTGTGAACAAAGCGGGATATGAGCTTCGTTTTGTCCGTTCCGAGGGATATCCCGGCATTAGTCTGTCTTTTCGAACTTTCCGGTTTCTTTTCAATCTCAGCCTGGGAGTCGTTCAATCCATCATTATTCTGACCTCGTTTGCCCCAAAGTGGATAATTGCGACGGGCGGATATGTCAGCGCGCCCGTAATCATCGCTGCTGTTTTATTGAAAAAGCTGAGAATTGCGCGGATGCAGATTTTTCTGCACGAGCAGAACAGCATTCCAGGCCAATTGAACGGGCTCATGGGAAGGTGGGTTGACAGGGTCCTGCTCACGTTCCCGCAAACCCTCTCTTTTTTCCCGAACGCAACGGTCGTGGGCTATCCAATACGCCACTCGATAGTCCCGATCCCTCCGGAACAGGCAAGGGAAAGGCTTTCCTTCAAAATCCCTCAGGGCCGGCAGGTCATATTCGCCTTTGGAGGCTCACAGGGAGCGCGCACGATAAACCGCGCGATTATCGATGCGCTTCCTTTCCTTTTTCCGCACAAGCACAAGCTGTTCATAATACACGGCAGCGGCCTTGCCAGCTCTTCGGATTACGATGCGGTCGCCGATACCGAAAAGCGGGTCGAAAAAGCTCTATCTCCCGAACAACGGGCTTTGCTCGACGAGTTCTATTACCGGCAGGACTACTTTCACAATATCGCCGAGATTTACTCGGTGAGTTCGTTGATAGTTTGCAGAAGCGGGGCGGGAAGCCTAAACGAGATTTCCCGCATCGGCAAACCCGTTCTGTTGATCCCGAAGGCCAATCTGCCAGGCGACCACCAGGTTATGAACGCCAGGGCCATGAAGAGCGCCGGGGCCGCCGAGGTACTTTTTGAAGATACGGTTATGGAAGACTCAAGGCTGCTGGAGAAGCTGGATGGACAGGTCCTGGCAGAAAAAATACTAGCCCTGATCGAAAACCCGGACCGGCTGCAGAAGATGGCTGAGAAGAGCAGGGATTTTCTCAGGCGCAAATCGATCGAGCGGATAATCAGCGAAATCTATGGCGATAAGCGCTTCTCGGACGGCAACGGCCACCAGGACACCCCCTTCAGAGACCTGGTCGGAAACGCCGGGCTCCTGCGGATGCTTTCCAAAGCCTACAGCCACTCCGGGCATAACTTCGACCCCGCTGCCGAGGTGGGCGACCAGGACGATTTGACATACTATCGTCACAGGGCGGCGGGCCTGCTCAGCCATAGGCCCTGGCAGGACCGCAATCTGGGTGTTAAACTGATCGGCCTTACCAGGTACAGGGAAAAAATTCCGACTTTGCTTAAAATGCTCTCCGACAGGACCCCGGCCAGCCTTGTGAGAAGATTTTTCGGAGGCGATTTCGAGCAAGTCGGCTTCATACGCAGAAACATCATCCAAGCCATCGAGATTATGGACTATTTCGACCATGATGTGGAGCAGCATCTGCTTGCGGCCATGGATGACCCTTATTTTGAAGTGCGCGCTCAGGCCTGCCGCACCGCCGCTCATTTTGGCCCATTTCTCGCCGGAAAGCAGGAATGTGTAAACCGGATTCTCCGTCGCCTTGAAGATGATTGCTTCGAGGTATTGATCGAGGCTGCGAAGGCCCTGGGCGAGACGGGAACAGACTGGAAAGCCGCCGAAACGCTGCTTTCCATGAATGAATCGCATTACTGGCAGGTGCGTAACGCGGCCCTGCACGGATTGAAGCGAATGATCGAACGGGAGGTGCTCGAACCCAGCGCAGAGCTGCTCGCAATGACTTCTTCGTTCATTCTGACATCAACTGACTTCAGGCCCCATTTCCAGATAAAGGAAACATACGCGGCGCTCCGGAAGCGATCGAAAGACAACGACAAATCCGCGGCCTATCCACCGGGCGCACCCGCTTCTTCATACAAGGCCGCCAGGAAAATCCAATGATTTACGAAATCTGCAACTTTCTCCTTTCACTCTCCGACGCTCTTCCATTCCTCCGGCTGGTGAACTACATCAGCTTCAGGGCCATAATGTCGGCTCTTACCGCCGTCATCCTGGTCTTTCTTTTCAGCAGGCATTTTATTCTGTTCGTCCATAGACACTGCTTTCTGGACCAAGTCCGCGCAACCGGGGTTCATTCGGCATTCGACAAGAGCGGTACCCCGACGATGGGCGGAGTTCTCATAATCGGCGCCGTATTGGTTTCGATGGCTCTCTGGGGAAACTGGCGCAGCCCGTTTATGCTCTGCTCGGTTACCGGTATGGTCTGGTTCGGACTGCTCGGACTGTGGGACGACGTTACCAAGGTGCGGTTAAAAAGCGGAGACAGGGGTCTTTCAGAACGCACCAAGCTATTTCTGCAGGGTCTTTTCAGCCTCGTTTTCGCCTGGATTTGCGTTGGGCCTTATGCACCCCTCGGAAGCGCGCTTGCCACCAAAGTCTTTATTCCATTTTACAAATACCCGCTCATCGACATTGGACCGTGGCTCTACGGCCTGTTTATATTCCTGTTCGTGATCTTTGTTTCGAACGCCGTGAACATAACCGACGGGCTCGACGGACTCGCCATCACGCCCTCTATTTTTGTAGTGGTAGTCCTTGGCATTTTTGCCTATGTGGAGAGCAACCGGATTTACTCAAGCTATCTCTATTATCCATTTTTGCGCGGGGCCGGCGAACTGACGATCTTCGGCGCCGCATTCATCGGGGCAGGCCTCGGCTTTTTGTGGTATAATGCCTACCCTGCCCAGATTTTTATGGGAGATACCGGATCGCTTGCCATCGGCGGAACGATGGCTGTGTTTTCGGTCCTGTTGAAGCAGGAAATGCTCTTTCCCCTGCTGGGCGCTTTGTTCATCACCGAAGCCATCAGCAGTCAGATCCAAGATAAAATAGGCGTAAAGTGGCTCGGGCGGCGGATTTTTTTCCGCGCTCCTCTGCACCATAACCTACAACACAAGGGCATTGCCGAAACCAAGGTCGTCATCCGCCTGTGGATCGTTGCGGGTATTCTTGCTCTCCTTTCTCTTGCCACCCTCAAGCTGCGATAATTTCTGTTGAATTGTTTCACTGTGCGGCCTTTTGCCCGGAGAATCATTAAAATAAACCATATCCGGTTCGATCAAATTACCACTGTCTGGAGAAGACTGGAAAATGAGTACCACTGGTTTTCGCGTCGTAAGTGACGCTCTCAGGAACTGCTGTTCGGGTCTCAAGTCATACGTCTTTACCCGTTTGCGCTTGGATGCATCGGGCACTATTAGTCACGACCTCTCGGACAAGAAAACGTTTTTCGCCTGGCAGCGAAATCATATGGCAAACGAGCGGACATTTCTCTCATGGTGCCGAACCGGGATTTCACTGATCGGATTCGGTTTTATTATCGAGCGTTTCGATATTCTGATCCGGGAAATGAGATTTCTTGCTATCCCCGCCCTGCAAGATCATCTGAAGCTTGTGCCCAGCACCCGCTATATGGGAATGCTCGCCCTGGGGCTGGGGGTGGTGATAATAGTCCTTGCAGGCTGGCGCTTCTACTACATCCGGAAGCATATAAACAGTGGAGACACTGAATTTTCAGTGGTGCCGGACGCCTTCCTGTTGAGCTCGGTTCTGCTCATGGTGGCGTCGGCGTTTATCTTTTTTGCTTTTTATTTCTAGTGGCTCGAAGAGAGGGTTTTTCACGCGAAGACGCGTTTTTTGTCGTCGAAGAACGCGAAGGGTTGCAAGAGGGACGTGAAAAGGTGTTCCGAAAAGACAGTCTTTCACGCGGAGACGCGTTTTTTGACATCGAAGAACGCGGAGAAGTCCCAATGGGACATAAGCTACCGCTTCGAAAAGACTTGATGGGTTGCGATACGCTCCACCCATCCTACGGGTCTTTTCATGGTTTCAGGGTGTCCCAGAGGGACGTGAAAAGGTGTTCCGAAAAGACTTGATGGGTTGCGATACGCTCCACCCATCCTACGGGTTCACGGGTCTTTTCATGGTTTCCGGGTGTCCCGCGGGGACGTGAGGTGCTGTCGGATCAAGAGGATAAGGGGTGGGCCATGAACATTCTTATCGTTGGAGCGGGGGCGATGGGCAGCCTGCTGGGAGCGCGGCTTTCGAAGTCGAGCGCATCCGTTACGCTTTTCAGCACCGATCGAGAACACATGGAAGCCATCCGGCGGGACGGGCTTGTTATCGAGGAACTTGACGGGACAGCTCGGAATTATCCGCTTTCGGCTTATTACGACCCCGATGGACTACCCCGGGACCCCGACCTGGCGCTTGTCATGGTAAAAACATATGCGACGCAGATCGCCGTGTCGAACGTGCACGGCCTCTGTTCGCCCTCAACGGTTTTTCTCACCCTCCAGAACGGAATAGGAAACTGGGAACGGATAGCTGAAATTTCAGGCCGGGAGGCCGTACTCGCAGGCAGCACCGCCCAAGGTGCAACCCTTCTCGGGCCCGGCATGATACGCCACGGCGGCAACGGCCCCACCTATATCGGGGAGCCTGACGGCCCCGTATCCGAAAGGGTCAGGAGCATAGTTGAACTATTCCGGGAATCCGGACTGAAAACCGAGCCGAGCGACAATGTGGCGCGGCTCATCTGGGAAAAACTCATCGTAAACGTCGGAATAAACGCAATCACCGGGCTGACCGGCATCCGCAACGGCTTCATTGCGGAGATGCAGGAGGCAACCGAGCTGTGCAGCGCCGCCGTCGAGGAAGCCATAGCCGTCGCCGGGGCGAAAGGTTTTCCGATCGGTTCCGAAATGGTCCAGCGCGTAATCGAAGTCGCAAAGGCTACGGCCCGAAACCGCTCATCGATGGGGCAGGACGTCGATAAGAAAAAGCGGACTGAAATCGATGCCATAAACGGCGCAGTGGTACGCTTCGGGAAGGAAGCCGGGATTGCGACACCGGTCAACCAGACGCTCACATCACTGATCAAGGTGCTCGAAGCGCAAAATACCGGCCAAAAGGCGCTGTAGTCCGCCGAGTAGCTCCAATGGGGGAAGGGGTGAATGGGTGAGTGGGTGAGTGGGTGAATGGGTGAGTGGGTGAGTGGGTGAGTGGGTGAATCGTGAGGGTTGAAGTTTTCACCCTTCTAACTTCACCCTTCGCATTTGGAGCGAGGAGACCTCCGACTACTGCCTGCGCAACTTCCCGGTAACGCAATTAACCTGATTTATCTTCTTCGCTTCTTCGACGTCAAAAAACGCGGCTTCGCGTGCAAACTGTCCGGGTACGCGCTAGCCGGAAGACCCGTTTTTTACCTCGAAAGGCGCTACACCCCACGACCGTTATCACTTGCGCTCAACTCCCGATAATATATAATCGGTTAACCTTTCGTATGAATTCGGCTTTTTGGCCGGACTTTCCCGGCATCAACCTACCGGGCAGGCGCTATGCCGCCCGAGTCAAAAGGAGAGAGCCAAAATGAGCAAGAAAGTAACCGTTCCCGAGATCATGGCCTCGAAGGGCCAGCGCAGAGTGAGTGAAATTACCGCATACGACTACCCTACCGCTCTGTGGGCGGACAAGAGTGGAGTCGATATGCTGCTCGTCGGCGATTCTCTTGCAATGGTCGTATTGGGCCAGGAGGACACTCTTTCAGTAGGAATGACGGAGATGCTCCACCACACCCTGGCGGTCAGCAGGGGTGCAAAACGGGCCCTGGTAATCGGCGATATGCCCTTCATGTCCTATCAGGCAAGTGTGGAACAGGCGCTCATCAATGCGGCCCGCTTTATGAAGGAAGCCAGGGCGAGCGCGGTAAAACTGGAGGGGGGAGCAAGGGTCGTCCCGCAGGTAAAGGCAATGGTGGATGCCGGGATTCCGGTCCAGGGGCATCTTGGTCTTACTCCTCAGAGCGCTGCGCAATTTGGAGGTTTCAAGGTGCAGGGGAAAACCGCCGACGCGGCCAAGGTCCTGATCGAAGATGCTCAGGCGCTGGCTGAGGCCGGATGCTTCAGCATAGTCCTCGAAGCCATTCCTTCCTCAATCGCAGAGATGATTACCGAAGCCGTACCGGTACCCACCATCGGCATTGGGGCGGGACCGTCCTGCGATGGACAGGTGCTTGTCATCCATGACGTGCTAGGCCTTTTCGACAGGTTTGTGCCCCGCTTCGTAAAGCGGTACGCCAAGCTTGACGAGACCATTATAGAAGCCCTGGTCAAATACAGGGAAGAGGTGGAACAGGGAATTTTCCCCGGACCCGAGCATGGGTTCACGATTGACGAAAAAGAAGTAGAGAAGCTGGGAAAAAACTAGAGATATACCAGGAGCGGGAGTTTTCCGGCTTCGATACCATGGAACCGGAAGGCTTCCGCTCTATTTCGTAAAATCGCTGTCCCCAAATACAGTCTTTCCTCCCGGGAATTACAGTTCATACCTGATTTAAAAAATCGGTTCCGCCACTTAAATTAGAATTGATTGTCACGCCTTAAAGCCCCCATAGTCTCCTCTTTTTTTACCTGAAAGCCGGGCCCCCCACCTGGCTTTCTTTTTTTATGGCATCCGGCTGCACCAGTGATTAAGAACCGGATTTAAATCATCTGATACCAAGTTGCCGTTCAAGAACGTGCGAGAAGCGAGCATACGAAAGTAGCATAGCCCCTTGTGGGCGCTTGGAAGTGCGGACGGGCACAAGGCCCTATGCTACATCAACTTGAACACAACTTGGTATGAAAGCACCGGAAGAGACCGCAAGCGCGGTGGGAGCCGCCTCGCGGGCGGGCTAACGAGATCGAAAAGGGGACATCATGAAGGCTTTTATTACAATTATTGTCTTCCTGGCTGTGGTTGCGGCTGCAGGCGCCGTCTTTGTCTGGTTCGGGTTCTTTAACGTGTCGGCCCGTGTCCCGCACTGGGACATCACGGTTGAAGCAATTGAAGTTCTGCGGGACCGGTCGATTATCGTCAACAGCCGGGATGTCAAAACACCTCCCATGGCGGACCCTGCGCTGGTGCCGAAAGGGACCGCCTTATACCGGGAAGCATGCCTACATTGCCACGGGGCCCCGGCGACTCCGGCCGACCCTTTTGCCCAGGGCCTTTACCCAGCCCCGGCGGACCTTCTTTCAGGGTCTATACAGAACGAATGGAAAGACGCTCAACTGTACTGGATTGTGGAAAACGGCCTCAAACTGACCGGAATGCCCGCTTTCGGCTCAAATTACGAGAAAGAGGAAATAGCAGCCGTAATAGCTTTTGTACGGCTGCTCCCAAAAATTTCTCCCGGTGAATACGAACGGATGGCAGGGGAAGGGGGAAGAGTGAAGGGGGAAGGGTGGAGAGTTCACCTTTCTATCTTCACCCTTCACTCTTCAGACTGAGGCTACTTTTCCCGTTTGACGCTCTCAATAATCACCTGTTGTACAGGCACATCCTGAGACGCGGTCTTAACGCCCTTTATTTTATCCACGACGTCCATTCCGTCTATGACCTTGCCGAACACCGCGTACCCGAAACCGTTGGGTGAACTGTCCTTGTGGTTAAGAAACGCGTTGTCCACGACATTTATGAAAAACTGCGCGGTCGCGCTGTCAACGACGTTCGTTCTGGCCATTGCAATAGTCCCACGATCGTTTTTAACATCTGCGGCCGCTTCATTTTTGACCGGGGCATGGGTTGGCTTCTGTTTCATATCGGGCGTAAACCCGCCTCCCTGGATCATGAAATTGCCAATGACCCGATGGAAGATCGTACCGTCATAGAATCCCTCATCCACGTACGTCAGGAAGTTTTTGACCGTTTCAGGGGCCTTGCCGGGCCAGAGTTCGATCTTAATCAGACCCTCGGAAGTCTTCATCAAAACTACCGGATTTGCGGACTGCGGCTTTTCTCCAGCGTCTGCCGCCAGGGAAAGGCCATACAGCATGAGCACACTGCACGAGATCAGGACAATCAACAAAGCGTTATGAAAGTGAACCATTTTTTACTCCTTCAGATAAATGTTAATCATCGGCCGGCGTCAGGTCCGAGGCCCCCGACCACCGTCCACCCCTTGAACGGCCACCCGCCACAGTCCAATTCATGCCAGCGGCGGAAATTGACATTAAAGCCGCACTCCTGCATATTCAAATTATGACAGGGAAAGAAATTGCGACGCTTGAGGCTGGAAGAATTTAATGACAAAAGACCGGAGCACAAGAGGCAACGATGCCGATTATCTCAGCGCCGCCGCGCAGCGCTTCAACCCCGCCGGCAGGATCGCCGGAATCCGGCAATTCGGGGCCGGCAACGTAAATGATACCTTCCTTGTGTCCAGCAGTTCGAATCGGGAAAAACACTTCATTTTGCAGCGCATAAACGGCCACGTTTTTTCCAGGCCGGAATTAATTATGCAAAACCTGCGCGTCTTTTCCGAACATGTCTCAAAACGCCTCACGCGCAATCCGGTCCCCGGGCGCCGATGGGAAACTCCGCGCGTTCTTCTCACAGATGATTCCAACGATCACTGGATCGACCCGGGCGGTTCTTTCTGGCGCGCCATAAGCTTTATAGAGGACTCCGAATCATTCGATTCCGTCGCCGGCCTCGGCCATGCAACCGAGGTCGGGGTTGCAGTCGGGCTTTTCCACACCCTTGTAAGCGACCTGCCCGTGGAGAAGCTTACGGATACGCTCGAGGGCTTCCACATTACCCCGCTCTATGTGCGGCGCTATCAGGAGGTCCTCGAAAAAATCGGCGCACCCGCATCCCCTCATACCACTTATTGCATGGATTTCATAGACAGGCGAAAGGGGTTCGCCTCAGTTCTGGAAGATGCCAGGGCGAACGGGAAGCTGCCGCTGCGGATAATACACGGCGATCCCAAAGTAAGCAATGTTATGATCGATACCAGGACAGGGCTGGCCGTCAGCATCGTGGACCTGGATACCGTAAAGCCGGGCCTGCTGCATTATGATATCGGAGACTGCCTCCGCTCCTGCTGCAATCCGCTTGGAGAAGACCCCGGCGCATCCGATGAAGTCAAGTTCGAGCCTGAACTCTGCCGTGCCCTTCTGCGGGGCTATTTTTCAGCGGCCAAAGATCTTCTCACCGAAAACGATTTCGAATTTATATACGATTCGATTCGCCTGATAGCCTATGAGCTGGGAGTCAGGTTTTTTTCCGACTACCTGGAAGGCGATGTTTATTTCAAGGTCAAGGACCGCGAGCAGAACCTAAGAAGAGCGCTGGTCCAGTTCCGCCTTGTCGAAAGTATCGAGTCGCAGGCCGGGGATTTACGCGCCGTTATAAGGGATGCAAAATGAGCTGCATCGGCTTTTGTCTTCAGCCTTTTGCCGGGGAATCCTTTGGAGACAGCCGCCCGTCATTTGCCTTGGAGATAACGGGAAAAATCGCCCGCCGGGATGGCCAGCTAAGCATGCATTTTCTTGTAGCGGGCGCAATAGCGAAAATCGACATTCCTGCGAAAGCCGGCCTGCTTTTGAGAAAAGAATCGCTCTGGGAAGAGACTTGTTTCGAAATGTTCGTTTCTCCCAAAGGTTCGAGCCGATACTGGGAATTCAACATGTCGCCTTCCGGCCACTGGAATGTTTACCGGTTCAGCGCGTACAGGGAAGGCATGCGCGAGGAAACCGGTTTTGAATCGCTTCCTTTTTTAGCCAGCCGCGCGGATGATTGCTTTAGGCTGTCACTGGAGATCGAACCGGCAAGGATTATCGAGGATGAGCGGCGGCTTGTTGTGGGTGTAAGCGCCGTGATAAGAGACAAAGACGGTGGGACTTCTTTCTGGGCTTTAAGGCATTGCGGAGAAAGACCGGATTTTCATAGCAGGGAGAGTTTTTTAATCGAGCTGTAGGTGTGTAAGCTGAAGCTGGAGCAAATGCGTCGCCAACTTGGCAGTGAATTTGAGGAGAAGTTTTTTGTTACGGAAGCCTCTGCTGCAGGATGTGAGCTGCGCGGCGCTGCTTAGCTACTGCATTGGCTAAACTAAGGATTGTCACTTGCCGTGCGCCACTTCTCCGATGATTTTACGATATGCGAAGCATATCTTGAAATATTGCAAAATCAACATTGTGGCAAGGAACTTTGACTGATCATCAGGGGAGGCTGGGCGCAATTGAATGCACCTTCCCGGCGTTCCAAGGCTTCTTTCTGGTGAAATCTGGGTGAAAAGTGCAGCTTCAGCATCCGTTGGTGATTAACTCTGTATGTTATCCAGGTCAAATCAGTTGGGAGAAAGATATGCTGAAGGTCAACCCACATCCTGATTATCCCTCTGAGGATGGTAGGTATCTCAGGGGGAATGATTCTTCTCCAGTTGCTGTGGCGATCATTTTAAATTGTGATGCTGACAAAATCCCTCGGGAGCTTGAGGACCTTGTAAGGGCCGGGATAGAAACGGGAGCGGCTCTCTCTGGAACGGTGCAAACCGAGAATATTGGGTTTGAAAAAATTGTCTGTAATATTGTCGGGAATCCCAAAATACGCTACCTGATCGTTGGGGGGCCAGAATCTGAAGGGCATCTGACTGGCGAAGCTTTAAAAGCTCTGATTCAAAATGGTGTTGATGACAAGAAGCGTATTATTGGGACCGATGCACCGCATCCTTTTCTCTTTAACTTGTCCGTGCAGATGATTGAGCGTTTCCGAGAGCAGCTCTCTCTTATTGATCTTCAATTTGAAGGAGACCCAAACCTCATCCGAAAAGCCGTTTTGTCATGTTACCAGGAAAGTCCGGTGGAGTTCCGGGGTTATTCGTTGTACGATCAAGGTGCATATCCTGTGCGGCCTCTGAGCGGTAAATTAACTTGGCGCGTCACCCAGCCATGGGCCGAGATGACCCTTGATGATAAGGAACGTGAGGGGCAAAGGAAAGCGCAAGAACTTATGGAACGTCTGAGGACCAAGGCCAAGAAGAAACAAAATGACAAGCCGTAGGAGCGTGCAAGGCAGATAACATTCGACTGGTCGCACACCGCTTACAAATTGTGCTCAAATTCGTGTCTCCCGTGTCCCTTCAGTGTTGAACTATCCCTTATTGCAAAGCGTAACTATTGAAATCCATGAAGATTGGCCATCGGATCTTTGAGTTGAGCAATTAGCCGCCCACTTTTGCGTTCCTGAAGAAGTTGCGTACAGCTCTCCTCAATCTTGACAAATCGGATGGCCTAAAAGATTAAGATTAGCAGACCATACGGAGGAAAACCGGCGGTTCAACATCTTGGCAAGCATCTTTAAACGCGCAGGTATTCTTTACAGCCGGTCGGGAAGACTCGAATCTCAACATGGTGCATTTTTAATTTCTCATAAGCCGCCCCAAAACCCCCTTCTTCTGCGGTTCAGGTTCCAGAAGTCCCAAATGACGGCAGATCGCCGATTCCACCTTATCTTGAGAGATGTCGGAACCCTCGACCACGATTTCCTCATCCACCATGATCGCCGGGGCGGCCGGAAGATCGAGTTCAAAGTACTCGTCGCACTGGTACTCGGCGATGGGTTTGGATATTATCTCAATTTCAATGTCGTATTTTCCGCCCAACCTGGGCATCATCTCTTTGAAGTTCTTTCACGGCTTTCCGTTTGGTTCGTTGAGGAAAAATCTTACCTTCAGCATCGTCTTGTCTCCTTAATTATTTGCCCGATCTTTTAATTTCCGCCATGCATCCTATGAACTGAGCGGGAGGCAGATAGTCGACAAGGCGTAAATCGGGCCTCTCCTTTCCGGTCCCGTCCAAAAAAACTATTGTCGGGACCCCCTTAATCCCATATTGCTGCAGCAGTCGCTCATACAAAGGATTTCCGCCTTTTGTCACATCGACCTTGACCATGACGAAGTCCTTTTCAGTCTCTTTTACTATGGAAGTATCATGGAAAGTTACCTCTTCTAATGCTCTGCATGGAGTGCACCATGCAGCGTAGAAGTCAATGATGACAGGTTTGTTTAATTTTTGCGCCTCTTGAAGGGCTTCGTCCGAGTATTGCTTCCAGGAAACTCCAGGTCCCCGCATGGCCCAGGATGTAACAAGAAAAGTGGCAAGAACAAGGCACGCCATACCCGCCCCTGTCTTCATCCACGGAAAAGCTCTAAAGCTCGCCTGATTCCTGTCGAACCAGCCCAGGTTCAGCCCTGCAGCCAACGCAACTGCGGCAAGCAGGAGCGAGCTTATAGATTCCGGCAGTATCGGCCGTAAGAAATGGGCTGCCATGCCAACCAGGACCCATCCCATCAGCTTTCGAACCCATATCATCCAAACGCCCGAACGCGGGAGTTTTTCCAGTTGGCCTGAAAACATGGCGAGCAGGAATAGAGGAAATCCCAAGCCGAGGCTCAGAGTGAAGAATATGAGAAATCCCAGCCAGGGGCTTCCCATGCCCGCAACCCATGTAAGAAGCCCCAAGACAAAGGGACCAATGCATGGAGCTGCGACAACTCCGAGGGTGAGGCCCATAAAAAGACTTCCGAAGTAACCGGAGTAGGATTTCGCAGCGGATTGTGTAAGGCCGCTCGGAAGGCGAAGCTCCCAGAGGCCAAAGAGGCTTGTCGCAAACAAGACAAGGACTGCTGCAACTATTATGAGGACTATTGGATTTTGCAGCATCGCTCCCATCAGACCACCGGTTAAAGCGGCAATTACCCCGAGCGCTGAATTCGTGAACGCTAAACCGGCCATGTAGCACAGGCCTAGAAAGACGAGCCTGCTCTGACTTTTTGAGGCACCAGCCGCCTGTCCGCCAAAATAGGAAACAGTTATCGGAATCAGGGGGTAGACACAAGGAGTAAGGTTTAAAGCCATCCCCCCCGCAAAGATGCCCAGAAGAGTCCAAATAATTGCCCAGCTGGCAAGGGGGCCGGGAGCTTTTGGTTCTTCACCGGCCGCAGCAAGACCAGCGGGGGCGCTCTCGATTGGCATACCCATCCCCTGCCACTCAGGGTAGCCTTTGGGATCGCGGTAGACGTTCTTATAGCCCAGTTTTACGGCCACACGGGCCGCCGAGTCGCTACGAACTCATGTAAGGCCGGCTCAGTAGAAAATGACGGTACGATCCTTATCGGGTCCCAGGAAAGTTTCAAGCGCGGATAAGTTGCTCCATCTTGACCACCATGTGGGCTCTATCGGAAAGTTGAGCGCGCCTTTAAAATGCCCTGTCCGGTATTCCCACTCCTGGCGGGTGTCGATCAGCAGAAGTTTGTCAGGGTTACTCTGATACTGCCCGGAAAGCTCGACCGTAGTAATCAACTTATAGCCACCGTTCTTCGCCTCCGACAAAACGTCCTCCCACGTGGCATCCTTCAGAGTGACGGCGCGGTTACTGAACCACATAACCCCAATTGTGATCAGTATGGGTAAAACAGCCGATAGAATGCTTCTTCTTTTCTGCAAGGATTTCCTCCAGCAGCAGGTCCTTAGTGTTATGCCCAGAGACGGGGAAGCTTTTTTATAAAGCTCTTGATTTCATCACGTATGTTTCGGTAGTGAACGAGGGCTTCTTCTTCATTTTTCGATGCAGCGGCCAGTTGCGGGGGTGCGCCGAACCCCATATGCAAGACTTTTGTTTTTTCCGGAAAAGACGGGCAGGCTTGTTGGGCGTTACTGCAGAGAGTTATGATGTAATCGAATTGCATCCCATCATACTCTTTCAGGTGCTTTGACCTTTGAGCCGGAATATCGACTCCGGCCTCCGCCATAACCTTGATTATCCTGGGATCGACGAAACCATGTGGAGACACTCCTGCTGAATAGGCTTCAATACGGTCCTCCCAGAAAAACCGGCACCATCCTTCCGCAAGCTGACTCCGACAGGCGTTACCGGTGCATACAAAGAGAAACTTTGATTTTTTGTCACTTCTCACATGCGGTCTCCTGCGGAGGTTTGGGAGAATGTCACAAGGCTAACACTATAGATAGAATCTATCCAATTGGAAAATCAGATAGGAATAATAGATGGTTCACATCACAATTCCAGTCAGGAGATGAACCTTGAGAAGATCAACACACCTCTCTTATGCCTCGATCTGAGGAATACCTCTCAAGCTGTCCATATAATGGATCATATGGGAACTGAGGTCCGGTGCCTGTCAATTTGATGCCTTGCAAAAGCCGTGGTGCTTGTGGCTACTGTATTCATGATATCGACTGCTTTCGACATTATGGTATGATGAAAACAGGAGCTAATGGGGAGAGCCGAAATTAAGTTGAGGGCGGAGGGAGCTGCGCCTCGGGCGTAAAAGACATTCTAAAATCCAAACGTGAAGATATTCTTCCCATTGCTGCCAAGTACGGAGCATGCAATGTACGGGTGTTTTGGTCGGTGGCGCGCTGAGAGGCGGGGCCGCAGAGTGCTGTGGATTTGCTCATAGACCTCGAACCAGGCAGTAGTCTCCTGGGCCATGTAGCACTGCTCCAGGATTTAGAAGAGATCCTTTCCCTAAAAGTGGACGTCTTCAATGAGAAGGCCCGGCATCACTGCATCAGGGATCGAGTGCTCCGGGAGGCTACCCCGCTATGACAAAGATTAATCCGCCTGCAGTTTTAGATTCCGCCCGGGTTCTCGCTTATGCGGTAGTTGATGAATCTGTAATTTACTCAGAGCGAGACTGCCTTTTTGTTGCCGGCAAGTTACTCGGTCCGGTCCCACGATTAGCTATTTGTCAAAATCTCGGAGAATCCGAAATAATGGTTTTCCACTGTGACAACGAATGGAAGGTGCTGGGAGCTGTTGGAGGGTATTCTTCGGTTCGGGATGCAAAAGCTGCGGTTGAACGTGCTTATCGAGGTCTTTCCAATAAATGGGTCGATACTTCCGTCACAGAGGATAAGGCAAGGGAGTTTCTAGAGTTGGAGTTTTCGGCAGAGAAATGCTCCTTCTGCGGCCGATTGCCAATCCACGATGAACAGATGATTTCTAAAGGAAATCTGCGAATCTGCCATAAGTGCGTCGAAAAATTCCACAAAATCGTTCACAACGGGTGATATGGCATAACGAGGCGAATGCAGCGGACGGCGGGGGGGCCGTGAATGCCTTGCAGATCGGCACAATGTGCTCTCAAGCCCCCTTTCCATTTTTCTATTAATCCTGTCAATCCTATTCAAGTCCCTTAGGGTGGGCACAGATGTAGGGGCTGTTGCTCAAAGCATGCACACCGGAAAACACCCTGGCGGTAAGAAAAACTCTCATTTCGTCATTCCGGCAGGGCTTTTGGGCCGGAATCCAGTGTATTGATTAAGATGCCGGATTGACAAACAATTTTCCTAATACCTCTGGATTCCGGCCCAAAAGCCCTGCCGGAATGACGGTTATGGAAATCTCTCGGCAAGTCAAAAATTATCGCGTACGGCGCTCATTGTCAGAAAGTGCATTTGGGCAACAGCCCTTAAAGCCGCGCCCACCCCTACGGGGTTTCTCATCGTCATGTAAAATGGGGTGTTTATTATGAGCACCGGGGCGGTGGAATCGTTGAATCCTCAGGGCATCAATTTGGAGAATGAAAAACGGTGGGCACGATAAAGCCGCGCCCACCCTACGGGGTTTCTCACAGATTTTTCAAGCCCTTCTTGCTTTCGGCGCTGCGGCCTGGCCGCCTTTGCCAAAAAGCCAATACACCCATATCTGGTAGGCGATTACTATGGGCACGAAGACCAGGGCTACCCCGAGCATGATTTTCAACGTCAGGGGACTCGACGATGAGTTGAACGCGCTCAGGCTGAATGCCGGATCGATGCTCGATATAAGCAGGTTCGGATACATTCCGGTTACCCCGAAAAGGGTAACCATGACGATGAAAACCGCCGAGGAGAACCAGGCCTTCAGCCATTGCGCCTGCCGGATAAAAATCACTATCCCGAAGAGCGCGGCGACGGCCACAAGCGGAAGAACGAACAGGACCGGCGCTTTCAGGTAATTGTCGTACAGTCCTGTCGAGATGTAGGTAACTATCAGGAATACGACCGCCACTACCGCAAGCGCAAACCAGAGTTTGCCCGCAAGCTGTCCCGCCCGCTGCTTGATATCCCCCTCTGACTTGATCGCAAGCCAGAGAGACCCGTGCACCAAAAAGATCAGTACGAAGAAAATACCCCCCGCAAGTCCGTAGGGGTTGAGCAGGGAAAAAAGCGTCCCCTGATAAACTCCGGCCTGATCGATCAAAATGCCTCGAAAAAGATTTGCGAAAGCTACGCCGAACAGCAATGCCGGACCGAAGTTCCCTATCCACAACATGGCGTCCCAGAACCCTTTCCAGCCACTGGAAGAAAACTTTGACCTGAACTCCATTGCCACCCCGCGCACTATGAGGCAAAAAAGGATCAGAAGCAGGGCCGAATAGAGGCTGCTGAACATGACCGCGTAAGTTTTCGGGAATGCGGCGAAAGTAACTCCGCCAGCCGTTATCAGCCAGACCTCGTTGCCGTTCCAGAAAGGTCCCATGCTGTTGTAGACGGTGCGTTTCTCTTTTTCGTTCTTCGCGATAAAGGGCGCCAGAGTTCCAATCCCGAAATCGAAGCCATCGAGGACGAAATAGACGGCCCATAGAATTCCCCAGAGAGCAAACCAGATCGTCTCAAGCATATCCCACCTCCTCATCGTCCGCACCAGACAGGGTCTCATCTACCGGCCCCTTCCCCGCATGGCTCAACATCAGGTAGTAAGCCACGATTCCCAGAAAAGAATAGACGAGCACAAATGCGACAAGCGATATCCCAACCTGCGATGCCGCAATCGGAGATACCGCATTCGAGGTCTTCATAACTCCGTAAACCACCCAGGGCTGCCGCCCGACTTCGGTGAGCGTCCATCCCAATTCACTTGCCACGTAGGGCAGTGGAACAGAATAGACAAACGCTTTGAGCAGCGCCGGGTGATCCTCGATTGAGTTGCGTTTGAGATAACCGATGATCGCCATTAAAAGGAAAAAGAACCCGAGCGTCAACATGACCCTGAAGGAAATAAAGGAGATGGTTACCGGGGGCCTTTCCGAAGGTGGAAAGGATTTCAGGCCCTTCACTTCCGCAGAGAAATCGTGGTATGCCAGCATGCTCAACGCGCCGGGCATTGCGCCAAATTCAAGCGTGTTGCGCTCGTTGTCCGGGTCCGGAATAACTAAAAGATACTGCGGGGCGGCTTTCTGGGTTTCCCAGAGCGATTCCATAGCAGCGAGCTTGGCCGGTTGCGCCTTAGCGACCTCACCACCGTGCATATGGCCCTGCACCACCTCGACGACCGTAAATATCAGGGCGAATGCAGCCGCCAGCCTGAACGATTTTTTGAAAAACGAAAGGTTCTGTTTCCTGAGTAAATGCCAGGCGCTGATGCCCATCACGAAAAAGGCTGAAACGATATAGGCGGCTGAAAGTGTATGTACGATAGTATGCCATGCAAAGGACTGGGTAATGATATCAATGAAATTGTCCAACTCGGCCCGGCCATTCCTGATCACGTACCCCACCGGGTGCTGCATCCACGCGTTGGCGATCAAGATCCAGAGCGCCGACAGGTTCGAAGCCAGCGCCACCAGCCACATGGTAACTGCGTGCGCCCTGGGCGAGAGCCTTTTCCAGCCGAAAGCCCATACGGCGATAAAAGTGGATTCCAGAAAGAAGGCGACCGTTGCTTCAATTGCCAGCAGGGAGCCAAAAATATCGCCAACGTATTGCGAGTAGCGCGACCAGTTTGTCCCGAACTGGAACTCGAGAGTTATGCCGGTGACCACCCCAATGGCGAAATTGATTAAAAATATCTTGCCCCAGAAACGGACCATTTTCTTGTACTCTTCGTTTCCGGTCCGCACGTAGGTGGTCTCCATTATCGCGAGCAGGACGGAAAGCCCGAGTGTAAGCGGAACGAACAGAAAATGAAAAAATGTCGCCGCAGCAAACTGGAGTCTGGATAGCATAAGGACGTCCATACGCTTACTCCTTCAGGATGATAGGTTTCTTGATTTCGGCCCCCCGCGAACTGCCCACCGGAACCGGTGGACACGCACGCGTCCGGGCGCCAATAAGTGCTGTAACGATGAAAATAGCGTTCGCTTATTAAAATTGGACACTTGAACTGAAAACAAACCGGGATTACCTGCTCGCATTTACGCCCAAAAAAATTGGCGTAAATGCGAGGTATGTATCAATGTGGTATCTTGGCAAGGAGAAAAGCCTTCCCTTTAAGACTTACTCTCCCAGAGGCCATGGAGTGTGCAGTACTCTCTTACCCTGACCGGCTGCGCGTTAACCGGAAACTCGGCTTCGGGCTTTGCGCCCGGGACCAGATAACGCCGATAGACGGTGTCCTTGTCTAAAATCTCGATCCATTCGATATAATGCTTATCCTCCATGGGATGCGCAATACTTCCCACGCTAACTTTTATTCCTTCTTCGAGTTTTTCTATAACGGGCACATGTTTTTCTTTGGCCGCATCGGTCGTGTTCTCGACGAGCAGCTTCATTGTCTGGCCGCAACAGACGAGCGCTCCCGGCCCTGCGTGAACTACTTCGATGATATTTCCGCAGACTTCGCATACAAAAACTTCGGCCTTTTTAGCCATTTCGGTCCCTCCTCTTTAGTTTTGAAAATCAGGTTTATCCGGCAAACGATTACTTCCAATATTTTTCACGCGAAGACGCGAAGACGTGAAAAAAGAGATGGATGAGAACAGCCGTAGCGAGCAGCAAGGAACGGGGAGACGGCTTTATTTGAGATTCGGCTCCTCGGTCCCCGTTACTGCCTACGCAACTTCCCGGTAACACAATTTAACCTGTTTCCTTTCATCTTAGCGTAATCGGTTCATTCCATTTACCCGGACTTCACGTCGTTCACCGTAAGCTCTTTTGCGCCGCCGTGGAAGACGGCGCTACCGCTTCTTCGCGTTCTTCGACGTCAAAAAACGCAGCTTCGCGTGCAAACTGTCCCGGTACGCAAAGGGGGCAGGGGGAATTTTGAACGCACCTTAGCATTAGTCCACCCTGGAGAAAGCCTTCGCGGCTGACCCGCAAACCGGGCAGTCTGAAGGCGCTTCACCTGCACAGGTGTACCCGCAAACCGAACAGACGTGATAATCAGTCTCTTTGAGGGCACCCATCTGGTCGAGCGCCTGCTGATAAAGCGACGCATGCTCGATCTCCACGGCATTGGCGTAAGTGAAACTTTTCAGGGCTGCCTTGTGCTCTTCTTCTCTCGCTTTTTGAATCATCGGAGGATACATCTCCGTGTATTCAAATGTCTCACCCGCAATGGCCGCAGTGAGGTTCTCCGCTGTAGTACCGATATCGCCCAAAGCCCTGAGGTGAGCGATGGCATGAACGGTTTCGGCTTCGGCGGCGGCCCGAAAAAGCCTGGCTACCTGGGAGTACCCTTCCTTTTCCGCCTGTTTTGCAAAGGCGAGATATTTCCGGTTCGCCTGTGACTCGCCCGCAAAAGCCTGGAGCAGATTCATCTTTGTTTGAGTGCCATCCTTCGGTTGCATTCAGATCTCCTGTTTAAAGTTCGATTCGCTTCAAGACCGGCCGGACTTCGCTTTGGCAGCTTTGCCTTTGGCAGATCCTTTTTCTTCCGGCCACATGCCCTTCCTGATATGTTCTTCTTTCTCCTGTTCGGCAACTTTTCTAATCTTGTATGCCGCGTCCCTCAAAAACCCGTACAGCACCCCGCAACCGACGTCTTGCCTTGCCCCGTCGCCCAAATCGGCAAGTTCGACCATGATTTCGGTCAACTTGAGTGTCCTGTTCAGCATTTCATTGCATGTCTTCATTATTGTCTCCCGAAAGCCATGTTGGTACTTTGTTATGGCAACGAGCGTACCAACTCCGGGCACATGCAGGCAAAAAGAATTATTGTGTTAATTCAGATACTTATAGCTTGCGAATTTGCGTGGCCAAGGAGCGCGCTGAATTATGAGACACTTGTGAGACAGTGGTGAGGAGGGCGATTTTATCCGAGAATCAAGGGATTAAAGGGAAACAAGCCGTGGAAGGGGCGTGCAAGTGTCTCAAGAGACAACATGAGACACATTTGTATCATGAGACAGGTTCATGAGGTTGTTTTTCGAAAAATCGGTAAAGAGTCGCGCGGCCTACTCCGAGCAGCTTCGCCGCTTTAGACCTGTTGCCTCCGGCCCGCAGCATGGCCGATGCGACTGACTCGGGCGTGAGGCGGCACTCCGGCCCCCGCTTCGGACTCGTGCATGTCATCTGCCGGATTTCGAGCGGCAGGTGCCCGGCTTCGATATTGAGGCCGCGTGACTTGACCAGGCCGAAGTGGATGGCGTTTTGCAATTCCCGCACGTTTCCCGGCCAACCGTAGTCCATCATCAGCGAAAGGGCATCTTCGGAAAGCCCGGCGGCCTTCTGTCCCTGTTCGGCTGCCTGCTTGAGGCAATGGGAGCAGAGGAGCGGTATGTCGTTTTTGCGCTCGCGAAGGGCAGGGATGCGGATTGGGACTACGCTCAGGCGGTAATAGAGGTCTTCCCGGAAATTCTGCCGTTCCATCTCCCGCCTGAGATCCTTGTTAGTGGCGCTGATTATGCGGACGTTAACGGAAATCGTCCTCTCGCCGCCAACCCTTTCGAAGGCGCCCGACTGGAGCACGCGAAGGAGCTTCACCTGCATGTGCCTGGGGATTTCGGACACCTCATCGAGAAAAAGGGTGCCTCCATCAGCCAGCTCGAATCGGCCCTTTTTGTCCCGGATCGCACCTGAAAAGGCGCCTTTGACATGGCCGAAAAGTTCGCTCTCGAGCAGCCCTTCGGGCAGTGCCCCGCAGTTTACCGGCACGAACGGGCCGCCCGCCCTGGGACTTTCGTTGTGAATGGCGGCGGCGACCAGCTCTTTTCCTGTCCCGGTCTCACCCGTTATGTGTACGGGATAATCAGCCACGGCAAGATTTCTGATCTGCTCGTATACATCGAGCATCTTGCGGTCCGTGCCGACGATTCCCGAAAAACTCGTAAGCTCACCAAGCCGGAGCCGGAGGTTGATCACCTCGGTTACGTCGCGGAAAGCGGCGAGAACGCCGACAAAGGCCCCCGCTTCATCGTACATGCCGGTTACCGACATTTCGATCTGGCGCGTATCGCCACTCCGAGTGGCAGCGTTTATGGTGTAAGTGTGATGTCCCAATTCGCCGTCGGGCTGGCCGCAAAAGGAACATTTGTTCCCGCAGAACGGAGATCCGAATACGAGGTGGCAATCTCTACCCAGCACTTCTTCGCGCGAATACCCTGTGATCTTTTCAGCCGCCCGGTTAAAAAACAGGATCTGCCGATTGAGATCATGGGCAATTATGCCCTCCATCATGTTATCCAGCACATTCAGAAGGTTTTTTTGCTGAGCGACAAGATTTTCGAGAGTCACGCCCGTCATAATGCTCCCTGTGAGTACGAAGCGAGAAGCGGGGAGCGAGAAGCGAGAAGATTTTGCTCACTGCTCACTGCTCTACTGCTTTCCCTTCGCGCCAGCGGCCATTTCAGCCAGTGACTGATCCAGGCGTTTAGCGGCTTCGTATCGTATCGTCACCGCGCGGGCCGCGCCGTTTCTTTCCATCCAGACAGTGACAGGGTTTGCAGTGTCAGAGGGAAGCTTGTCCCAGGTAAGCGAGCTTTTTCCCCCAACGGCATCCACGAACTGCACCGTGTTGGGCGCAGCTTCGGGCGGATTGGGAGAAGGTTCCACAGCTTCGATGTATTCGGCATTGTCCATTTCAGCCAGGAAGACCCTGATAGGCCTGGAATTTTCAATAGCCGTGGGACCGGCATTGCCTTCCTTTGTCCCCCAACTGTTCCGGTCAATCCAAACCAGGTTTCCGCTCCCGCTTTCCGTTTTCCACGTAATTTCCCTTATGTCCGCGGCATCTGACGAGATAAGGGAACGGTCGGCAAGTGAAGCGGCCGACTTTGGAATGGCGCTCAGGATATGGGAGGCAATGCGGACCGGGCCTCCGATTTCGGATGAGACGGCAACTGCCTGCTTTTTTACCTGGTCGGGATCGGCTACCTTCAACTCGGATGTTTGCCCGTCCTTTAATTTCAGCTTGACATCGACCAGCGCACCGGACGGCATCGCATCCTTTTCGGTTTTTTCCTCGAAGTCGACAGCCCGCAGCCAATGCAATTCATCGAGCACATTGCGGACCTTTCTGGCCTTGATCCGGACATCGGGCTGGTTTGCGGATTTCCACTCCTGGGCCCCATCCTGCCGGTCGAGGCTCAATTCTTCTCCGCTCCGCCATTTCACATCCACAGTGCTGACATTGTCGGGCTGCCATGAGAAGAGTTCCTTCTTTCGCAGATCTCTCAGGCCCTTGTTCAGATTGTCATAAGTCCCGCTGGACAACATAAAAACGTCGCCGCCCTCCCCTGCCCTGGCGTATCGCGAGCTCTCGGAAGGGTTTTTCCCTCCCACCTGGAGTTCGAGCCAGTCGCTGCCAGCCAGCACGCGGACCACCAAAGAAGGTTTATCAAGTCCGAATGCTCCCGGATTATCAGAGGACTTACCGATTTTGCGCTCCAGCTCAATATTGCTGAGCGCCGAAAAAAAATCGGAAAATGCCGACATGTCGACATCGGAGGAAATCGGCTGAGAAATTCTCCACTTCTCCCCTTTTTCAAGGTGAATCGCCTTGGCGTCCGGAAACCTGAGTTCAATTTCCTTAACCCCCTGAGCGTCGAAGGTAAAAACACGCTTGGATTCCTTTTCCTCCCTGGCGGCTTTTTCTTGTTTCTTTTCCATTACCAGGTAGATCCCGCCTATCAGCAGCAGAACCAGGAAGTATATGGCAGTGTTCCGCCATTTCATCTCTGCGACCTCCTGACCCTGTAGGCAGCGATCCCGGAAACCAGGACCGCAAGCGGAACTATTATAACGATCCAGAGGATCGTCATCCTCTGGGAGCTGGTGAGCAGCAGGGGTTTGTGGGTGTTTGGCCTCTCAAAGGTTATCAGGTTAGCTTCGTCGGCGAGGAAGTTGACCGTGTTGAGAAAAAAGTCCCCATTTCCATACTGATTAAAGTACGGATTAGAGACGAACTGGGAGTTGCCCGCAACAACAAGTATGCCGTCTTTTCCGTGGTCATTTTCCTCTTTTTGTCCCGCGTCAGGCTTTTTCTGCTGTCCCGCTATCGTAGCGAGCACCACCAGAGGGACCGGGCCGGGCACGTCCATATTTTTGTCGAAGACAGCCTTGCCCTCCTGTAGCATTGCCAGGTTGCGCTCAGCCCACGCGTTTGGAGAAGTGGACGCAAGCACCAGCAAATCGACCCCCTCGGGGGGCTTCTCCGATGGGAACACGGACCTGGCGTCCGGGAAGAAAGTGGGCTGGCTGAAATTTTCGGTAATCTTGTGGTTTCCATATTCCATTATGACAGGCACTCGTTCGCTGGCTCCGAACAAACGGCTGAGGCGATCGATTACAACGTCCTGGCCGATTTCAATCCCGTAGCCTTTAAGAAAATCGTTCATCCCCGTATTCGTCAGGGGATCGAGCATCAGCATTACCTTGCCGCCACGGGCCAGGAACTTTTTGAGCACCTGCTGTTCCCTTTCGGGAATTAGCTTCTGGGGTCCCGCGATTATCACCGCAGCGGCATCAGCCGGTATATCTTCCTGCTGGAGCAGATTAAATTCCGCTATCGCGTAAGAATTTTTTTCGAGGGCCGCTTTCGCGTTGGAATAGCTGTCCCTTGCATCGGACGAAAAAGAATGCTCTCCATGGCCGGTAAGGAAATAAACCTTTTTTTGCTCTTTGTGGGTTAGTTTCAGGAGCGCGTTGGTGACGTTTTCTTCATCTGCGGTCTGCACAGCCTGTTTTTTGTCATATCCTTCCAGAACAATGGTCCCGTAAGTCTTTATTTCGTACCGGCGTGTGATTTCCGGTTGCGTGTCGGGATCAATGAACTCGTATTTGATGTTCTTGTTGTAGTAGCAGTAAGTATCCAGAAGGTCCTTAATCTTATCCTTGTTTTGAGCGCTGGGACCGGCCGCCGAAATGAAGACCTTGACCTCTATCGGCTTGTCTATCTGGTTTAGAATATTGCGGGTCTGCCCCGAAAGGCTGAAAGACCGGGTCTCGGTAAGGTCCATCCGTAAGGGCTTGCGTTCGGCAATAAGAACGATCAGTACGAGGATGGCCAAAAAGATAACAGTTGAAACTATGGAATTAACACCGTAAGCCCATCTGGGGCTGCGCTTGTTTTTTGCCGGCATTTTCATGCCTCCGTTCTTCAAGACTGTTTTAACAGGTAATCGACGCACTGCGAGGCGTCGAGATCTTGGCTGTGCCGCCGCTGCAGGTTTGAATGCCTAACCTCTCCAGCGGTAAGAGCTCATCTGCCTAAGGGTCAGGAAAAGAAAAAAGACCGTGAAAACCAGGTAGAAAAGGATATCCCTGGAATCGATCAAGCCCTTGGACAGGCCCTCGAAATGTTTGGATACCGACACATATTCCAGAACGCCTCCCCATACTGGGCCCGCCCATGACTTTGCCCCACCGGTAAACCAGAGCACCAGCAGCACGCCAAACGAGATGATGGCCGCGATAATCTGGTTGCGCGTAAGCGTGGAGGCGAATGTGCCCAGCGAGAGGAAGGCGCATCCGAGCAGAAACATTCCCGCGTATCCGGAGAAAATGACCTTCCAGGCCGGTGTTGAAATCAGCGCCACCGCGATGACACCCGGAAGAGTCGCAGCGAGCAAAATGGACAATGCGGTCAGGCAGGCGGCAAATTTGCCGGCCACGGCCGCAGCATCGGTCACCGGATAGGTGAACAGCAGTTCGATTGTGCCGCTTTTGCGTTCCTCCGCGTACAGCCTCATCGTTAAAAGAGGAGCAATAAAAAGCATGACCACACTGAGGTTGCCCAAAAAGTAGCGCAAGAGCAACTCCATCATGCTGAACTCTCCCATCAACTCGGGGTGTTCCGCCACTTGAAAGCTTACCATCACCAACTGGGCCAAAAGGAGTTCAAAAAAAATAGCCGAAATCACGAGGAAAATAAAACCCACTACATAAAAAATGGGGGACATGAACATCCCATAAAGCTCTTTTCTAAAAACAGGCCAAAAACCTTTCATTGTTCGGTTCCCTCCCCGGAAGGCTCTTCGGTTACAAGCTGCATGAATATGTCCTCAAGGCTGAGTTGGATCTTGCTCAACTCAAGCAGGCCGCATCCCTTCTGCACCGCCATGGAGGCGATCTGCGGGCGCATGTCCACAGACGGGTCCGTCTCTATCACAAACCTGCTGGTTCCGTTGCTTTCGACCGAGACTTTCTCGACGCCGGCCATATTTTCAATTTCCTGCACAAGCGCCTGGCTCGGACCGCTGACTTCCAGAACGATTTTTACCGTTTTCTGAAGCTGGCTCGTAAGGTTGGCCGTACTGTCGGTAGCCACGATCTCACCTTTGTTGATAATGATCACCCGCTGGCAAAGCTGGGCGACTTCGGGCAGAATGTGGCTGCTCAAAAGGATGGTCCGCTCTTCGCGCAGGTCCTGTATAAGGCGTCTTATTTCGATTATCTGTGACGGATCGAGGCCAATCGTCGGCTCGTCGAGAATCAGTACGCTGGGGTTGTTCAAAAGCGCCTGGGCGAGTCCGACCCGCTGGCGAAAACCCTTTGAGAGATTGCGGATAATCCTGTTCGCATTCTTTTCGAGCCCGCACGCCGAAATGACCCGGCTGATTTCCGCACTTATTCTTTTTGCCTCAACACCCTTGCAACTCGCCGCAAAGCGAAGAAACCGGTTCACGGTAAGGTCTTTATAAAGAGGAACACTCTCAGGCAGGTAGCCTATTTTTTGCCTGATCTGGAGGGAATTCTCGATAACGTCAAGGCCCTCTACCGTAGCCGTCCCCGACGTTGGCGGCATATAGCAGGTGAGAATGCGAATGGTGGTCGATTTGCCGGCCCCGTTGGGCCCGAGGAAGCCGACTACTTCACCCTTTTCGATTTGAAACGAAACATTTCTTACGGCCCCGATGTGGCCATAAAATTTTGTCAGTCCTTCGGCTTCGATCATTTCTGGTCCTCGCTTTGTAACAATAATTCAAAAACAGCGCCGGCCCGAAAATGCAGGCCGGCTTTTTTCCCTATTTCAACTCTTGACTGGTGTTTCGTCAACTAATTTTACAGCTCTAATTTTACAGCTCTCGAACCGGTACGGGGCAGCGCCCATCCCCGGAACAGGTCCGAGGCAGGCCTGACAGACTCCGGCTGCGGCCCTGCCGCCTTTTTCACTTAGTATTGACTGGATTTTTTCAGGGTTTTACAGGGGTTACGGAATGACAATCCGGGGCTGAATGTCCCGGACCGTTCTAGTCCCCAGGGAGGCTGCGCAGGCCTGGCATAAATACTCGTGCAACTCCCCATTTGGAAGGACGAGCAAAAGCCTGCTTCGAACCGGCATAGCTCTTTTACACCTGGGGCAATAAAGAGCCGATGCCCTGAATTCTTCAAACTGCTTTTGAGTGGCCGCCGGTGTCACGCTCAAGCTCCCAAACCGCTGCTAAGAAGAACCGACCCCGGGCCGAACGTCCGGCATCGAGTCCTTAGTATTCTGTTTGCGCCGGTTCCAGGGCCACTTCTTACCCTTGTTCTCGCCCTTTTCCTTCTCTAACTCCATAAACTCGTGCAAAAGTTCTTCCTGACGCGGCGTAATGTCCTTCGGGATTCTTACCTCGATCTCGACAAAAAGATCACCGCGGCCGTATCCCCTCAATTTGGGGACCCCTTCCCCGGGGAACCGCACAACAGCCCCTGGCTGGGTTCCGGGCGGAATAGGGATGGATTTCGCCCCATTCAAAACGGGTATCTCGACACTGTCTCCGAGGATAGCCTGCATGAATGAGATTGAAATCTTCATATGAAGATTGTCGCCGTCTCGCTCTATGTGTGGATGCGGTGTTACTTCGATCCTGACGTAAAGGTCGCCCGGAGGGCCTCCGCGATAGCCGCTTTCACCTTCTCCCCTCAACCTTAACCGTGTCCCCGAATCGACCCCGGCAGGCACTTTGACCAGAACACGCTTCCTGTTTCTCATTCGCCCATGGCCCTGGCATTGCTTGCAGGGAGAAACCAGCACCTTTCCGGTACCCTGGCACCGTGCGCAACTCGTACTAACCCTGAAAAATCCCTGTGCCTGAACTACCTGACCCGCACCCTGACAACCGGGACACGTGGTTTCCCTGGTCCCCGGCTCGGCCCCGCTGCCGCTACAATTGGGGCAACCGGCGAAGGTGTCTATTTCCGCTTCCTTTTCAATTCCGGAGACCGCCTCTTCAAAGCTGAGATTAAGAGAAAAGAGCAGATCGTCACCCGGCCTTGCCGCTGTTCGCTGACGTGTCTGGCCGCTAAAGCCGCCGAATGAAAAGAAATCCTGGAAAATGTCTCCAAACGAGCTGAAAATGTCCTCAAAACCGCTAAAGCCGCTGAAACCGGTCCCCCTCAACCCCTCATGACCGTATGCGTCATAGAGGCGCCTCTTTTGAGGATCATGCAAAACCTCGTAAGCCTCCGCGGCTTCCTTGAACATCTCCTCGGCTTCATTATTCCCCGGATTCCGGTCAGGATGGAATTTGAGCGCGAGCTGGCGGTAAGACTTTTTTATCTCTTCTTCACCCGAATCCCGCGGCACACCCAAGATGTCGTAATAATCTCTTTTCCCCATCTAGACCAGTTTCCTCCTACAGTCCTTAACGACTTTATACATGGAACAGATTATTGTGGCAGGCGATTAATTCGTAAACACGAAATCCGCACTTGTCAAGCATGAGCGGGTTTTGGACGGGGACCGGGAAGCGGCTCGAAAAACATCCTGCAACCCCTCAGGGCGCCTGTATCTCTTGAGATTCGGCAATTACGGCCGTTTCCAAGCCGCCTCTCTTGAACGCCTCCCGGGCAAAAGCGTCTTTACCCAGTTCGGCGGCCCTTTTCCCAAGAGAGATCCATTCCTCGGCCGGAACCTGGCGACCAAGTACCTTCATTATCCTCGCATAATTAAAGGCGTCACCTTCCCGAAGCGACAAAGAGAGCAGATCTTCCAGGGATTTCGCAGAATTAGCTTTTTCATAGAAATCAATTGCGTCGTTTATCTGCCCTTGCTCTTCGTACAGTCTTCCCCACTTGAGAAGCTGGTCGACAGAGACCGCCGAGCGATTGAGCATGTCCCGTTTTTCAAGACAAGTAAGCAAACTCGATTTTTCCAATTGAACACTCCCCGCCGGGGTTCTCACTACTCTTCCTGAGGACCCTCCGGCGGCTGATCTTCCTCGAATAACCGATCCGTGCCTTCGTATTCGATAGTCGGTCCGAATGAAGCGGCTTCCTCCAAAATATCCTGGAGCTCCGCCCGCGCCATTTCCACCTCCGGCAGTGCAGGTTCGACCGCAACGGGCTCGGGTTCTTCAATACGACCGATGTTTTCCGTATTTATTCTATTTGACGCAATCTCCCGCAGGGCCAGAACGACTTCCTTGTTACCCTTTACGTTTTCCAGTACCGCGGGCGCACCGTGGCGCAACTGCAGCACGCGGCGGACTGCAAGGTGTACCAGCGCAAAGCGGTTGTCCACATTTTTGAGACAATCCTCCACAGTCACTCGAGCCATCGGCAAACTCCCCTCTTTTTTGGCCTTCAGAAACAGCAAAAATAAAAAGAGAGGCCGTCCGAAACCGCAATGGAAAAACGTAACCGGCCGGACAGCCTGAATTTTCGTACATTCTATCGTTACTTATATAAACCCGTCACGAGGAGTTGGCAACCCCAAAATCCGGACAACCTCTCCGCCGCCATTTTAATGAGGTTGCAAATTATTTCGGCAACCCGGCTCATATTCAATTTTACTATGACCTACGCTTGTCCGAAATCCAGGGAAGCGCGGGAGGGAAATCACTTCCCGCCCCGCGTAACATCGAGTTTGAGAATTACCGGTTTAGCAGCCGGCGCTTAACTTTGTGCCACTTATTTCTCGAGTTTTATCGGCCCGAGTTCGATTTCTTCTTCCTGAGTCAGCTCCATCCCCTCATGCCGGGCAAAAGCAGGCGGAAGCCTGTCCGTGTATATATCACCACCGCCGCCAAGAAAATCGGCGTAATTCTCGATGTCGAGGTCGCTCATCCACAACGGTCTTTTCTGCCTTCTGAGCTCGGTTATATTTAACTCTTGCTCTTTGAGGTCAATTTGCATCGTGAAGTCCCCATCGTCTTTCTTGTTATGACAAACAAAAGCTTTAGTTTAATTATATGGTTAGCCGCTAAGGACCACTGGCTAGCCGCTAAGAGCCATTCTCCTCCGTCAAAGAAGATAAGCACGCAGGGGGTGCAGGTCGAGGGGTAGATATCAGTCCCTCGACACGTGGCCGCAGGACAGCTATTTCGAGGTCTGGCGCCCTACTATGATGATTCCATTCATCCCCAGGGTAGAATGAAAATGCTTGCCGCAGTAAAATTTATAGACCCCCGGGTCGGGCAATTCCACGTTGAGGATGACACTGCCGCCGGGACTGATGTCTCTGTTCATCAGTACTTTGCCGCGTGGGTCCTTAAGCGTAAAGTTGTGTACCGAGGCCGAGCCATTTTTTATTTCGATAGCCAGAAGACCGGTTTTTTCCACCCTGATTTCATTTGGCGTGAATTTAAAGCTTCGGGCTTCGATGGCAATCATGCTCCCCCCGCTGCTCATCGGCGCGGCGGTCTGGACCTTCTTGCCGGCACATCCCGCAATTGCTGCAATCACAACCAGAATGACAAATACTGATTTCTTCGAATTCAGACTCATAATTTGACTCCGTGATGGTTAAGTCCCTGCGGCCCCTGTTTTCAATCACTGCTAAACACCCAATGCATAGCGGAGCAAAAAACATTATAATTGGGGCGGAAGCAATGGGAAGTTCAAAATCTCGCACTCACAATATCACTTCGGGGTTCCGAATTATGGAAAAAGGCATACGCATTGCCGACCTGTTTGGCAACGAACAGGAATACACCGGCAAAAAGGTCCTTGTACAGGGTTGGGTCAGGACAAAGCGCGACTCCAAGGCCGGTATCAGTTTTATCGAACTAAACGACGGTTCCTCTTTGAAAAGCCTCCAGGTAGTAGCCGAACTGGACTCCCCGGCTTACAGTGAAGTACTTCCGACAATCACGACCGGGAGCGCCATTCTGGCGGAAGGAATCGTATCGGCCTCGCCAGGGAAAGGGCAGAGCGTCGAACTCCAAGCCGAACGAATCCACCTCTACGGCTGGGCCGACCCGGCGCGATATCCTCTCCAGAAAAAGCGGCACTCCTTTGAGTACCTTCGCCAGATCGCTCACCTCAGGCCCAGGACAAACACGATAGGGGCCGCAGCAAGGGTACGAAACCGGCTGAGCTATGCAATTCACCAGTTCTTCCAGGACCGCGGTTTTAACTATATTCATACGCCGATAATTACCGCCAGCGACTGTGAAGGAGCGGGGGAAATCTTCCGTGTAACCACGCTCGACCCGGCTCACCCCGGCCCGGTGCAACAGGACGACCCGTATCGGAACGACTTTTTCGCAAAGCCTGCCTATCTCACCGTGAGCGGTCAGCTTCAAGCCGAGATTTATGCCCTGGCGCTCGGGAAAGTATACACATTCGGCCCCACTTTCAGGGCGGAGAATTCGAATACCAGCAGGCACCTTGCCGAGTTCTGGATGGTGGAGCCCGAGATGGCTTTCCACGATCTGGAAGACGATCTGGATCTTGCTCAGGCTTTCATCAAACAACTGGTCACAGTGGCCCTCAACGACTGCTCGGAGGATCTGGAGTTTTTCGCCCGTTTCATAGAACCGGAATTGATGGGCCGCCTCCAGACCGTCGCCGAATTTGCCTTCGAGGTGATTACCTATACCGAAGCAGTAGATATCCTCACGAAATCGGCAGAGCAATTCACCTTCCCCGTCGAGTGGGGAAGTGACCTCCAGGCAGAGCACGAGCGCTATCTTACTGAGAAAGTTTTTAAAAAACCGGTTGGAATCGTAAACTTCCCAAGGTCGCTCAAGCCCTTCTACATGCGCGTCAACGACGACGAAAAAACAGTAGCGGCCATGGACATACTGGTTCCGGGAACCGGCGAGATAATCGGCGGGGCACAAAGGGAGGAGCGACTTGAAGTGCTGCTCGACCAGATGCGCCTCAAGGGGATTTCGACCGAGGACTACCAATGGTACATCGAACTCCGGGAGTTTGGATCGGTCCCCCATTCCGGATTCGGCCTGGGACTTGAGCGCCTGGTGCAATTCGTTACCGGGATCGCGAATATCCGCGAGGTCATCCCCTTTCCCAGAACACCGGGGCATGCGGAGTTCTAATGCTTGGCCGAGATGCCGTTTAAAGGAAGGCACACGGTGATTTTCGGTCAACCCGGCTCCCGGAACAACTTTGGAGGTGAAATCCGAACGAAACTGTGCCAAAGTAGCTTCGATCCATCTTATCGCTGTTCTGCTCCATTCAATCCTTAAACCTTATCAGGGGTGAAACATGACGACAAAACAGCCTAAAAAAGCGGTGGACTGGGTAGAGAGGGCCAAGGCGTTTTATGCCGCAACCGGCAAAGAAATCGCTCTGGCCGAGTTCACAAACCCGAGAGGACAGTTTATTCAGAACCAGCAGTATATCTTCGTTCTGGACCTGAACGGACTAATGCTGGCGCATGGTATGAACCGGTTCTTCGTCGGCAAGAATTTCATTGAAGTCAAGGACACTGAAGGCAAGAAGTTCATCCGGGAGATCATCGATACAGCCAAGGGAAAAGGGTCCGGGTGGACAGAATATAACTGGTCCGATCCAGTGGCCAAGAAATCTCTGCCCAAGACAGTCTATTTCGAAAAAGTCGACGACATGATCATCTGCTGTGGTACATACAAGGAAACCCCGGACCCCTCAGAACTCGAACTGCTCTAACCTCTCACTCAGCAGACGCACCTACCGGTTATCCAATTCATAATTTGCTCCTACTCCGGCCCGGAGTCTCTTAGCAGCTCCGGGCACGGTCCATCACGGTTCAGCGTACGCAAATGTCTCGCGCTCCGCGAATACGAATGAGTACCTTGCATACGAATAACGCCGCCGTGGAAGGCGGCGCTACCGTATTGATAAACCGATTCGTATTCTCGATGAACCCGCCGATCCGCGTGACCTCCTTTTTCCCGCTCTTTGCGCACGGGCCATCCGATGCTTAAGATATTGATAATACGAGCATATTTTTATGACTGGAGGACTGGCATGAACGCAAGGCTTGGACTTGCAGTTGTACTGACATTGTTTGCGGGCCTTTACTGTTTCCCCGGGACCGCTTACTCCCAGGTTAACTACTATACCTGTTATGCCCCGGACGGTACCTATTTTGAGTCCGCTACGCCGTGCAATAACTCTTACGACTACGACTCCGCTTACCCCTATTACGACTATTACGACCCCGGTTTTGGATTAGGATTTGGTTTCGGCAATGGCTACAGGGACCGCGACCGGGATAGAGACTCTGGCGGCGGTGGGGGCGGTTTTCATGAAGGCGGAGGCGCGATGCACGGCGGCGGCGAGCATGAAGGCGGCGGCGGCGGTTCTCACGGTGGAGGCGGACACGGACGTTAAGGCAAAATCTAACGGTACCGGCATGCGGAAATAAAACAATTACCCGCGTGGTGGTATATTGACAAATCGAAGCTTATGGTTAACTTGCGGACCAACAAAGAATTGACATCAACAAGTAGTTATTATCGATATAAGGAGAATGGTCATGGCCCGCAAAATAATCAGGAAAAATGAGCGTGGTAAGGAACAAGAAGTGGAACTGACACCCGATGAGATCGCCGACCTTCTCACGGGAGGCTGCGATAATCAGGGAATGTCTTGATATTGCGTCAGGGCAATTTGATAAAAAGCCGCAGGTTTACCGCCGGATTGCTCACAAAGTCCCCGCATATGAACGGGGACTTTTCTTTTCCGGGACCGGTGTGAAGTTCGAAGATTTCTAGCCGGTTCCTGCCATTTGCATTTTTCGACGACAATAGACGCGTGACAACTTAGAAATCCGGGAAATCGAACCAAATCAGACCATTTCAGACCATTTCATCGGGAAGAATTTCAGGAGAGCAAGTGCTCGTTGCCGAGGCGAACGCGGGTGAGGCCGGCATGTTTTGCGGCTTCCATGCAGGCGTTTGCCTGAGCGGCGGAGGTAGTTGGCGAGTCATCCATAAGGAATTGCGGCGCGAAAGCGAGGAGCGCATAAGGTATATCGGGATTTATTCCGGCGATAAAGCGGGCAAGCCCGTATACCTCATCTTCGTTGATATATCCCGGAATCAAAGGGGTGCTGGCTATCAGCGCCGGCGGAGACAGGCGCTCTGAAGACAACTGGGCGACCCTGGCGAAATTGTCCAGTATTTTTGCGTTATCGCATCCGCAAAGAGCGCGGTGAGTTCCAGGGCTCCAGGCTTTCAGATCGATTTTGACGCACCCGCCGGACTCCACGGACAGCCTGGTCATCTGTTTCAGCCCGGAAGGATCGGCAGTGCCGTTCGTCTCCCAGCAGATTCGAAGGATTCTGTCCTGGTTTTTCTTCCGAAGCCCCCGGGAGAGGCGAATCGCGAATGGGAGTTGCGGGCCGGGATCACCGCCGAAAAAACATATGCAGCTTGTATTATCGGTTACCGCCTTTTCCAGGGTCTCGATATTCGACCATTTGGGTGACAAATGGGATTTCCTCATGGACCAGTTTTGGCAATAGAGACAATTGACATTGCAGGCTTCAAAGAAAACGGCCAGATTGTAGAAACCCACTTCGGGACCGCAATCGTGGGCGAAACGGGGATGGCCCTCGCCGGTGCCGCCGGCACAGACCCAGTCGGCAACACAGTTTGTAGGCAGAGGATCGTAGTAATAGGAGACAAGAGCGCGTGAGCGGCCATCGGTTCGCAAGCTCGATTTACTCCCGCTCCTTACCCCGCAGTACCCTTTCTGGGTCTTTCCCAGCCTGCAGCGCATAAAACAGAGTTTGCATTCGATTCCGTCCGGATTGGCTGCTGGACGGACCGGCAGACCGAACATCTCTCTGGATTCGGCGTGAACCAGTTCGATTCGGTCCCTTCCATGGTCCGGATAATCCCGTACGCAGGAGGGGCAAATCCCAATGCAGGTTGCAATCTCGTCAAGAACATTACCGCACAGGAGGCATTTAGCCCCTTTTTGCGGCGATATGGATTTCGGTCTTATGAGCATCAGATGTTCCGAAAATACAGTCTTTCACGCGAAGACGCGAAGACGCGAAGGAGTCCCAATGAGACATAAGCTACCGCTTCGAAAAGAATTGATGGGTTGCGCTGCGCTGCACCCATCCTACGGGTCTTAGCCCACCCTACGGGTCTGTTCCGATTCATAAGCGGCCACCGGGAGAAAAGGTGGCTGTCTCTCAGCAGATGCGCGGGAGCTGTTCGCCCCGAAGCATGTCCACGATGCGGTGCCCTCCGATCCGGGTCCGGAGAAAAACCCTTCCCGGGTCATCCGGGACGATCTCCCCTATGCGGCATGAACCCAGCCCAAGCGGATGGGACCTCATCGCCGAAAGCACTGCGTCTGCGCCCTGCGCGGGGACAATGGCCAGGACCTTCCCCTCATTGGCCACATAAAGCGGATCGAGTCCCAGCACTTCACACGCACCCAGGACATCCTCACGAATGGGAAGCGCCTCCTCGAACAGCCTGATGCCAACGCCGGACTGCTCGGCTATTTCGTTTAGCGTCGTCGCCACGCCGCCCCTGGTTGGATCGCGAAGTACGTGAATTCCGGCAAAGGCGTCCAGCATCAGGCCAACCAGCCCGTTAAGCGCGGCTGCGTCACTTTTGATCTCGTTTTCGAATGCAAGGCCTTCCCGTTTGCAAAGTACCGCCATGCCGTGGTCGCCTATCGTGCCGTTGATGAGCACAAGGTCGCCCGGCCGGGCGTATTGGCCGCCTATGTCGACCCCGGGTGGAACGATCCCGATTCCGGACGTATTGATAAACACCTTGTCGGCTTTTCCTCTCGGCACCACCTTGGTATCGCCCGCAATCACCTGCACGCCTGCCTCGCGGGCCGCTTCGGCCATCGAAGCAACAATTTTTTTCAGATCATCGAAGGCAAGCCCCTCTTCCAGGATAAAGCCGGCTGTAATGTAGAGCGGAGTAGCGCCACGCATGGCGAGATCATTTACGGTCCCATGCACGGCAAGGCTCCCTATATTGCCTCCAGGGAAAAAAATGGGATCGACCACGTAGGAATCCGTGGTCATGGCCATGCGGCCGTCCAGGGTTTTGAAAACGGCGCTGTCGTTTCTTTCGGCGAGCAGCGGGTTATTAAAGGCGCTCATGAAAAGCGTTTCGATAAGCTCGTGCATCGCGCGCCCGCCGCTTCCCTGGTCAAGCTGGATGAGTCCCGGGTCCATTGCTGTTATCCCCTGGTGTATTTCGAGATTGCCGACCGATTTCCGACTATCCGTTATGATATCTGTAATAAGCCCCGCAGGTGCCCTCGCCGGATACCATGCATGGCCCCTTGGGGTCCTGCGGCGTGCAGACTTTCCGGAAAAGGCCGCATTCCGGCGGGGTCATGATTCCACGAAGAACTTCTCCACACTTGCACCCCGGATGCTCTTTAACCTTGATCTCAGGCATCGAGAATCGGTGGGTCGCGTCAAACTTCTTCCACTCCGGACGAAATCCAAGTCCGCTTTTCTCGATAACCCCGATTCCGCGCCATGTTGAGTCCACAGCTTCAAAAAACTCGTCTATGAGTTTGAGCGCCGCAGAGTTTCCTTCCCAGGTAACAGCCCGGCGGTACGGGTTTTCGACTGCAGCCCGCCCGCTTTCGACCTGGTCGACAAGCATCGAGATGCCCTGCAGGATGTCCAGGGGTTCGAAGCCGGTGATAACGCACGGCACCCTGTATTTGTCCACGACTTCCTGATAAGCGCCGGCGCCGATTATGATACTGACATGACCCGGGCATAAGAACCCGTCCAGATTTACCTCCTGCGCATCGAGCAGCGCTCTCATAGCGGGAGGGAGCAGCTTGTGGGCAGAGAAGACCGAAAAATTATTCACTCCCAGCTTCGAAGCCTGCTGGACGGCAGCGGCGATGGTCGGCGCCGTGGTTTCAAACCCTATGCCGATGAATACGACCTGGCGGTCCGGGTTTTCGCGGGCGATCTGAAGCGCGTCCAAGGTGGCATAAACTATCCGGACGTCGGCCCCTTTGCTCCTCTCGAAATTAAGCGACGAGTACGAACCGGGTACCCGCACCAGGTCTCCGAAAGTTGTGGTAATGACCCCGGGTTGTCCGGCAAGCCATATCGCTCTGTCTATATCTTCGTTTGCCGTAACGCAAACAGGGCAGCCGGGGCCGCTTATAAGCTTAATCTCCGGGGGCAGAAGCTCCCGCAAGCCGGACCTGAAAATGGAGACCGTGTGCGTGCCGCAAATCTCCATGAGCCGGATCTCCCCCTTTGAGAAAGACCGGTGCCGAAGACCTTCGATAAGGCTCTTTGCAAGCTGAGGGTCCCTGTACTCATCAAGGTATTTCATTTGCAGCGGCTCCTTGAACGATTCACGGCCTCATATCCCGTGAGAAAAGATATGGGAAGGGGTAAAAGACAATATTTTCAAACCACATCGCTCCCAGCGCCTCGCCCCGCCATGATCTTCTGAGCGCCAATCCACGCCTGGCCAAGGGAAATGCACGCATCGTTTGCGGGAACTTCGATATGGCTGTAGACCTCCAACCCCATCTTGCAGAGATCTCTTTCCAATCGTTCCGAAAGATAGGCGTTTTGAAAGACTCCACCGCTAAGGGCGACACGATTGAGGCCGGTTTTTGCGGCCGCAATCATCGCGGCTTCGCTCAGAGTGCGAATTACGCCATTATGGAAGCGAGCGGCGATCTTGCCTGCCAGGACCCCGCGTCCCACGTCTTCGATCAACGCCTCTATTATCGGGAACTGGTCGATCAGGATGGAATCAGGACCGTTTGCCAATCTGCCTTCGTAATATCCGTCATCGGGCTCAATAGCCTGTTCGAGTTCGATTGCCGCCTGGCCTTCGTAATTGACCGACCGGCGTATACCGCAAAGAGCGGCCGCGGCGTCGAAAAGCCGGCCGCACGAGGAGGTGGGCGGACAATTGAACCGCCGCGAAAGCATCTGCAAGACTATTTTTGCGTCCGGGTTCGGCCAGGCAGCCAAAAAGTCCGCAAATCTGTGCTCTATGCCCTCCGGGTCGATGCTCCACAGGTAACTCAGGGCCGTACGCCAGGGTTCTTTTATGGCCTTGTCGCCCCCGGGCAAAAGGACCTGCCGGAAATGGCCAAGCCTCTCAAACCCAAGATTATCCACCCGAAGGATTTCGCCGCCCCAGATCGTTCCGTCGGTGCCGAAACCGGTTCCGTCCAGCGCAAGGCCGATCACAGCCCCCTCAAGCCCGCGCTCCGCCATTACCGCCGCAATGTGCGCGTGGTGGTGTTGGACAGCCTCTCTGGGCAGATCCACCCGTTTGATCGCCCATTGGGTGTTGAGGTAATCTGGATGCAAGTCGTGAACGATAAGTTGGGGCTCGATCTCCAGGATGCGCTCCAGGTGGGCGATGGCATGCTCGAATGAGCGCAGTGTCTCGAGATTTTCCAGGTCCCCGATATGCTGGCTGACAAAGGCTTCATTCCCGCGCGTAAGGCAGACGGTGTTCTTAAGTTCCGCCCCGGTGCCGAGGACCGAGGGACCGGAGTCGTGCAGGAAAACCGGCAGCGGCGCGTATCCCCTGGCCCGGCGCATCGGGCGGGAGTTACCTCCCAGTATCCTGCTCACCGAATCATCGCACCGCATGTAAATATCGCGGTCGTGAAAAAGGAAGTAATCAGCAATTCCGCCCAGACGTGCCCTGGCGTCATCGTCGGCCATGGCAATGGGCTCATCGCTCTGGTTGCCGCTGGTCATTACCAGCGCACGGTATGGAGCATTCTCAAAAAGGAGAAAATGTAGAGGCGTATAAGGTAAAAAAACGCCCAGGTATCTGTTCTTCGGCGCGACGCTCCCGGCAATCGGGAGGCCTGTTTCAGTCGAGCGCCTCGCCAGGAGCACGATGGGCCGGGCCGGGCTTTTCAGCAGGTTTTCTTCCTCGCCGTTCAGGTGACAACACCGCCTTATGTCGTCGAGTTCCGGAAACATTACCGCAAAGGGCTTTTGCTCCCGTATCTTTCGGCCTCTAAGCCTGCTCACCGCCGCTTCATCGGTTGCCTTTACCGCCAAATGGAACCCGCCAAGTCCCTTGATCGCTACAATAGAGCCCGCGTCGAGCAGCGCCACCGTTTTCACAACAGCTTCATCCCGGGCGGCGATCCTGTTTCCCTGCGCATCTTCGAGCCATACCCCGGGGCCGCATTCCCAGCAGGCGTTCGGTTGCGCATGAAAGCGCCTGTCAAGAGGGTCTTCATACTCCCGGCGGCATTCCGGGCACATTTTGAAATGCGCCATGGTCGTCTTGTCCCGGTCGTATGGTATGTCCTTTATTATCGTGTAGCGCGGGCCGCAGTTGGTGCAGTTGATAAAAGGATAGCGGAACCTTCTGTCCAGTGGATCGAGAAGCTCGCCCAGACAGTCGGCGCAGGTGCAGGCGTCCGGTGAAATGAGGGTTGAGCGCGACTCAAGTGTGCGGCTGCCGATTATTTTGAAACCTTCGAGATGCTGGTATGGCAGGTCGGTTGTTTCAATCGTGACGATTCTGGCCAGAGGAGGAGGCTCGCTGGAAACTGACCCGATGAAATCCCTGACCGATTCCGCCGGACCGGCCACCTCGATTTCCACTCCGTCCGACTGGTTCCGGACCCAGCCGTTCAGCCCGCAGCGCTTTGCCAACTGGAAGATAAAAGGCCGAAAGCCAACGCCCTGCACGATCCCCCGGACCTTCACCAGAACGCGGCGCCCCGTTTCCCCTCCCGCGGCCGATTCAGGTTGGAGAAGGCGTGTTTCTTCGGCTGAGGATTTCACTATCAGTGTTTGCCCGCCCGGAGTTTCCGGTGCTTGCCCACCTTCTCCTCGATCCAGGAGAGCCAGGGAGCGAAACCTTCTCCGGTCCTGCATGAGAGTTCAAAAATCTTGCCCACGGGGTTCAATTGCCCCACCCTTTCCCGAATCTTCATAACGTCGCAGTCGGTGTAAGGCAGCAGGTCGATTTTGTTCACCAGCAGGACGGAACAAATCTGGAACATGAGGGGATACTTGATCGGTTTGTCGTCCCCTTCGGCGACGCTCAGAATCATGATCTTTTCATGCTCACCCAGGTTGAATTCGGCCGGGCACACCAGGTTTCCGACGTTTTCGATTATGAGCAGATCGACCCCGGAGAGGTCCAGCGACTCCAGCGCAATCTGAATCATGTTGCCGTCGAGATGACATCCCCCATCGGTATTTATCTGCACGGCCTGGACGCCTTTTTTCTGTATGCGTTCGGCGTCATAGGACGACTGGAGGTCGCCTTCGATGACCGCAATTCCGATCCTGGAGGCGAGCGCTTCGATGGTTTTCTCCAAAAGTGAGGTTTTCCCCGCGCCCGGTGAACTCATGAGGTTGACGACGAAAATTCCCGCATCGTCGAACCTCCTCCGGTTCTCCGCCGCGAGCCGATCGTTGGCCTGAAGAATGTTGCGAACAACAGGGACTTTAATTTCCGCCATCCTCTTCTCCCGTTTCACCTTCTATGCTCATCACGGAAAGCTCCCGTCCGCTGAGCAGCTCCAAAGCAGGCTCACCGCACCGGGGGCATAGAAATACCTGGTCTTGAACCTCAAAAGAAAAATCACACACGTCACAGCGAGCCACAATGCCAACGCTCTCGATTTCGATCAGCGCCCCGGATGCAACAGTATCGCGGCTTACCATCTCGAAGCAGAACGTGAGCGACTCCGGGACCACGGCCGCAAATTGGCCTATCTGAAGTTTAACCTTCTTAACGCGCTCCAGCCCGTGTTTTTTAGACTCGTCGACGATGATCTCGAGCAGGCTTTCGGCTATGGAGAGTTCGTGCAAACTGCGCCTTCCCAATTTTGTTCTGGAAGCTGTGCTGTTATCTGGATATATGGTTTTTACCCGCAAACGATGCCATTTAACATACGACCCTGAGCGGGTCAATAGATGTCAAGGCAGATGACAAGACAGGACCGGCGAAAAGGGGCTGCAAATATCACCTGATCAGAAGCATCGGTGATATCCAACCTTAATTGAGACATCTGATTTCCGGCTTCCTGTATAGAATCCGGTGTGATATGATATTGGATTAGCCTTCGCGTTGGCAGCGGTGGCCTGCTTGTCACATGGGGGCCAAATAGTAAGATTATAGATTGTAACCTAAATCATGATTAGCAGGGAAATACCAATCGCCCCTGCATTTTTGAAAGAATCAGACACCGGAGACCCAAATGGATTACAAAGCTACGCTAAACCTCCCCCAGACCGACTTTCCGATGAAGGCAAACCTTTCGGTCAGGGAGCCCGAGATCCTTAAAATGTGGGATGAAATGGGTCTCTACGAGCGCCTTCGCGAAATTGGCAAAGGCCGCCCTCGATATATCCTCCACGATGGGCCACCGTACGCGAACGGGCACATCCACCTGGGAACCGCTCTGAATAAAATCCTGAAGGATGTGATCGTAAAATCGCGACAGATGAGCGCAATGGATGCCGTTTACGTTCCGGGCTGGGACTGCCACGGTCTCCCAATCGAGCATCAGGTGGACAAGGAGCTGGGGAAAAAGAAGGAGACGATGTCTCTTACCGAAATTCGCGGGTTCTGCAGGCGCTACGCCGAGAAGTTCATCGACATTCAGCGGGAAGAGTTCAAAAGACTTGGAGTGACCGGCCGGTGGAACGATCCCTACCTGACGATGTCCTACGACTACGAGGCGACGATTGCGCGCGAACTCGGCCGGTTTTTCCAGAACGGAAGCGTGATCCGCAGCAAGAAGCCCATCTATTGGTGCACGAGCTGCATGACGGCCCTGGCGGAAGCCGAAGTCGAGTACCACGACCACAAGTCGCCATCCATCTACGTCAAATTCCCCCTCACGGCCGAGAGCCAGGCAAAATTTCCGGAGCTGACGGGAAAGCAGGCTTACGTCCTGATCTGGACGACGACTCCCTGGACCCTTCCGGCGAACCTGGCCATTGCGCTGCATCCGGATTTTACTTACGCCGCTGCAGACATTGGCGGCGAAGTCTGGATCATGGCCCAGGGACTTCTCGAAAACGTCATGGGAACCATGGAAGTGCGCGACTACAAGGTAATCCGCACTTTCGAAGCTGAGGAGCTAAAAGGCCTGAAAGCCCGCCACCCGTTCGCCGACCGCGATTCGGTAATAGTCCTGGGGACTCATGTGACCCTGGAAGCGGGAACGGGCGCGGTCCACACCGCCCCGGGCCACGGGCGCGAAGACTACGAAACGGCGCTGGAGTACGGCCTCGACGTGTATTCTCCCGTGGACGACTCGGGACGGTTCACGAAGGACGTGCGGTTCTTTGCGGGGCAGTTCGTCTTCGATGCCAACAAACCCGTGATCGCCAAGCTCAAAGAAGAAGGCAAGCTGCTGCTGGAATCCGATATCGTCCACAGCTATCCCCACTGCTGGCGCTGCAAGAACCCGGTCATTTTCCGCGCCACACCCCAGTGGTTCATCTCGATGGAGAAAACCGACCTGCGCCGCAACGCGCTCGACTGTATCGACCGGGTGCAGTGGATCCCGAATTGGGGGCGGGAGCGTATCTACAGCATGGTCGAAAACAGGCCCGACTGGTGCATCTCCAGGCAGCGCTCCTGGGGCGTGCCGATAACCGTATTCCGGTGCACGGAATGCGGGACTTACATCAGCTCACAGGAAGTCTTCGATCACGTTGTGGCCCTGTTCGAAAAAGAAGGGGCGGACGCCTGGTTTTCGCATCCGGTCGAGGACCTTTTGCCGGCCGATCTTGCCTGCCCCGGATGCGGCGGCAGAAAAGTCGAAAAGGAGATGGACATCCTGGACGTCTGGTTCGATTCGGGGTCGTCCTTTGCGGCCGTCCTGGAGCGGCAGCCCGAACTTGGGTTACCCGCAGACATGTACCTGGAGGGCAGCGATCAACACCGTGGATGGTTTCATTCCTCTCTTCTCGTGGCGGTCGGGACCAGGGGGGCCGCTCCTTACAAGACCGTGCTCACCCACGGCTTCGTCGTCGACGGCCAGGGCTTCAAGATGTCCAAATCGCTTGGAAACGTCATAGCCCCCGAGGAGATCATTCGCCAGTACGGGGCTGAGATACTCCGCCTTTGGGTCTCCGCCGAGGACTACCGGGACGACATCCGTATCTCCCCGGACATCCTGAAAAGATTGAGCGAAGCGTACCGCAGAATCCGAAACACATGCAGGTTCCTGCTGGGCAACCTGTACGATTTCAACCCGGCGGAGGATTCGGTCCCCTACGGGCAAATGGAGGAACTGGACCGGTTCGCTCTCTACCAACTCCAGGACCTCATCGAGAAAGTCGTCCAGGGATATGACCGGTTCGAGTTCCACCGCGTCTACCACGCACTCCACAACTATTGCGTTGTGGATTTGAGCTCGTTTTACCTCGATATACTCAAAGACCGCCTCTACACATCTCCGGCCGCCGGCGTTGCCAGGCGCTCCGCCCAAACGGTGATTCATGCCATCCTCCAGTCCATTGTCCAGTTGATGGCCCCAATCCTCTCATTTACCGCAGAGGAAGTCTGGCTCCACATTCCCCACCGCCGCGGCGGGGCATCGGTGCATATGGAGACTTTTCCGGCAATCGATTCCAGCCTCAGGGACGAAGAGCTAAATGCCCGGTGGGAGAAAATCCTGGCGATAAGAAACGAGGTCCTTCGCATCCTGGAGGCGGCCCGGCGCGACAGGGTAATCGGGCACCCGCTGGACGCCAGAGTGCGCCTGGCCCTCCCACCCGAACTCGAAAAAGAGTTCGCGGGCCAGGAGGAGCTTTTAAGGACCGTTTTCATAGTCTCCCAGGTGTCAATCGAGCCCGAATCAGCCCTGAGCACACCGGCCGAGGCAGTTGAACTGCCAGGCTTGAAAATCCAGGTCGAAACCGCTACGGGCGAAAAATGCGAACGGTGCTGGGTCCGCTCCGAGAAGGTGGGACAGTTCCCCGATCAACCAAAGATTTGCGACCGCTGCTATTCGGTGGTCGGATAAGGGCGGTGGAACCGGCCTCGCAGAGGGTCGAGACCGGCGCTTGAGACTCCGGCTGCGCCTGAGGTCTCCCTTGTATATTGAGGAGGTGGTAAAGTAGTTTTTGTTTTTCAAATCTTCACTATACAACCAGTTGCGCGCAACTCTTTCTTTCCCCACTCCCCCGGCATCCGCCAAAGCCGCGAAGAAGGAGTGAAAGTGTCGTCAGTTACCAACACATCGTTTGCGTGTGGTCCTGCCCAGGGGCAGGACAGCTCGCGTCACACCATCCCGGCCAGGGCTCGGATATTAGTTGCCCAAAACCACGCCTGCCTTATTTGCCACCGTCTGTCCTGTCGCGGGCTCAGTCTGCTATCCCTCGCCCGCGACAGGAGCGTAGATTTCACCCCGACGTGTCTAGACCTGATCGTCACGAGCTCTCCGCTTCTGCGCCACGAAAACCGGAAAGCGCCCAATTGCCAACGAGCAAAAAAAGCCAGTAAAAACAGTGGGCAAAGCTGGACAGTTTGTTGTACTGTACGTTAGTGACATGGACTACTTGTGTAGACAAGGAGTGAGGGTGCCAAGAATTTCCACATGCGGCAAGGGAAAACTGTTTACGTATGAGGGTGATTTAGAGAACGGCATTGTCATAGAGTATTCCACCGGTCCCTCTATAAAAATCAGCTCTCGATTCCTGAAAGAAGCTATTGCTCATTTCAAGGGCAAAGAAGTTAAGGGAGGCTTTTTGGTCGACAATCCACCGCATGGTGGGTTTGGCGAGTGGGTAAAGAACAACTCCAGAAAGTTTAATAATAATAAACCATTGACTCCTGCGCATGGTTCACGCATTGCGGCCATTCTCGCACATATGGGGTGCTTGCGCTGTCGCACGGAGGGCAAGGAGGGGGTCATTCTAAGATTCATCGGACACCCAGCCAGCGACGACAACAAACAAATACCGACTCAACATAAGGAGGAAGCAGTCTCAGGTGACAAAGAAAGAGCAGTTGCTAGTGAAAAGCTCTGGACTAATTTGGATATTGCATTTGAGAACTTCCGTTCATATGTACGACGAAAATCTGATCCTGATGCGCTGACGCTGATCGACTTGCTCCATGTAAGTAACTTCAAGGGAGGTAATGCATCCATCACTGACCCCGAAGCTCAAGTGAACGAGCGACTTTTAGTTTACGCTGACGTTCTTAGAAATATCAGGCAAAAGATAGGTAATAAATCGTTGGGAGAACTAACGGAGGAAGAAAAGGCTTGGTTCAAGGATAAAGCCCAGAAGTTCATCGGTCTTTCGCTAAGTGAGGGGACGAAAATCCGTGGCTTTGGAGCTTCGTATGCTTCGGCGTTGCTGGCAGCTCATCTTCCGAACCTCGCGCCCATCCTTGATCGCAATGTTCTTATTGGCGCGGGTATTGTGAATGTGAGTCAGCTACAGAATGACCAAATAAAGGAAATCGAGACTTATTACAGCAAACTGATCGACGAATTTCATCGCTTGCTAGCCTCCGCAGGTCCAAACGAACCGAACCAATCCTTACGGAATATTGATAAGCGACTGTTTAACGATGGCAGGAAAGTCCGCAGGCTTCAGCGATCCGGCGAAACGGGCTAAGACCCTTGAGGAAAGAGGACTCAATTTTGAGGAGGCGGCGGTGGTGTTTGCCGGACCCACGTTTGAATTCGAAGATGTCCGGAGAGACTATGGCGAAAGGCGCATGGTCTGTTACGGAGTGTTGGCTTCGCGACTGGTAGCGGTCGGATACGTGGAGCGTGGTGATGCTCGTCATATTTTTTATGAGGAAAGCCAATGGAAGAGAAATCGCACGATATGCCTCATTGGGCAGTGATCTTTCAAAGGCAGATGCGCATGCTATCCAGCCCGATGAGTACGACGAAATTCCGGAGTTAACCGACAAGGACCTTGATCGCGGCAAGTGGTACATTGGCAGCAAGGAAGTCACTGCGGAGGAGGGGAAGGCTGCCTTCCGTGAGGCGCTTAAACGGGGACGGCCGAAATCGGAGAGAACGAAGACCGCCACGACTATTCGCTTCGATGAGGACGTGCTGGCAGCGTTCAAAGCGACTGGACGCGGATGGCAGACGCGCATGAATGATGCTTTGCGCGAGTGGCTGAGGGAACATCCCGCCGCCTGACCTAGTGAGCGGAATCTTAGGAGGGACCTTGGGGTGTGAAGGGGTGTAGATGCATTCGCAATTAAAATGGCCAAAATGAGCGCAAAAGTGAAATGCAGGTCTGTAATTTCAGCTACTTACACGGACGGGCGCAGCAAGTGTCTCAATAATTGCGGGTATTTGGTTTGGTAGGACCCAATGCTGACGAGACCCAGAATGGATGCCAAGATGCTTTCGAAACGACTCTCGAAACTCGGGGAGGGGTCTATGAATTTGTGATGGTGAATGGACAGCAGCAGCCATCCACATCGTACCGCACAAGGAATATTGCCATTCAGTGGCAAGCGAACTTCGGTATAGGAGTAATTTGAAGATGAAAAGGGCATCTTGCTTTGTGGCGTTCGTGTATTTGTCAGTCTCCTTAATCCTGGTAAATAACGCTGCGGGTGGGGAGTACATCGTTTCTCGGGAAGGTTTCACAAAAGAATTTA
>Ga0326727_10001067_pt1 | contig 105972 bp, 93 predicted proteins | sample MB2enrmetagenome_FD_207643 | JGI IMG/M metagenome (GOLD analysis project Ga0326727, IMG submission 207643) | Lab enriched peat soil microbial communities from McLean, Ithaca, NY, United States - MB29MY | ecosystem: Environmental > Terrestrial > Soil > Wetlands > Peat | place: USA: New York...
TGTGACCATTTCTCCGATGCGGGGGCCGTGGAGGCCGGTCGATTTGAATACCGGGGTCCGACGACGGTCGGGTAGACGAATTCATAAACACTCTCAGTCGGCACGACTGTTTCGGTGTAGCGCAGTTCGGCTTTGATTTCGTCTCCAGGCAGGATATTGGCTACGTTCATCTGAAAAACGTTGGGCCTGTCCTGTTCGAGAAGGGATGCGCTTTTGCCCTCCTGCTTCGCCTGTTCGTAAGCTTGGCGGGCTTCTTCCCTCTTTTGTATCTCCGCTGTGATCGTGCGTTCGCCGATGGTCATCTTCATGCCGTAGACCGAAGCGCGGGTCGAAGCAGGGAAGACGTATACAGCCTCTATTGGTTTGCTGCCTTCATTCCTGTAGACCTGGGTCACGGCGACATCGGCGATGGGTCCCAAAATATTTGCAACCACCGAGGTGGATTTCAATGGAAGCTGGTCGAGGGTTGCATCCTCGGATTTTACGAAAAAGTAAGGCGACAGGGTCTTGTCGTCTGACTCCTCCCCGTATGCAAGGGCTTGCCCCACACCTTCGATGGACGGAGCCCTTCCCGTGTGGCTCGCCACGGGCAAAAGCATCGCCATCAGCGTGAAAAGTGTTGTTTTACCGAAAAGATTAAGTAAATCCTTCATTGTTGCTCCTTCTTTGTCTTTGGGTTGAAGATCCACTCTTTCAACCTTCTTTGACAAAGAAGGATGCAAAAAGGTTCCATGTTTTTTATCGGTGTGCGCCCCGCGCTCTTAGAAAGCTTCTTCTGCAAGCGTTCACCACAGAGACACAGAGAACACAGAGCAAGGCGCCAACCACGGCGAGAGGAACGCAGCGCGGTGGATTCACACGGATGAGAAAAAGAGAAAGGGAAAAGCGAGGACGGGTATTCAATACTTTTTCCCACTTCTGCATTGTCCGTGTATATCTGTTTTCATCCGTGGTTCATTGTTTTTCTCTGAGATCTCTGTGTCTCTGTGGTGAACTATTACCTTCTTAGCGAGTGGCGAAACTCACTTCCACGCGGACTTTTGCATCGGGGGCGGGGCTGAACTTTTTATCATCGTTGGATTCTACTTGACCCAATTGGCGCAACTGGTCGAGAAATGATGGATAGTTGGCGGCAGGCATCTCGGCCAGCAGGGTTCCGGGCTGATTCTCATCCCCGGCGGCTGCGGCACTCAAAACCTTCCCGTTTGCTCCGTTAATCAGTCGAATGACCTCGAAGGAAATCTCTTGCGCTTCAGGCGGCGAACCGCCCCCAAGCGGAGCGGGCATCTTTTTCGCTTCCGCCCGGTGATTGCCCTCAGTAGCCGCTTGTCGGCCGGCGCCCTCTTTTAACGCATCGGACTGCAGTCTTCTTTCGACTGGCGCGCCCATGGCTGCAGGACCGGGACTCGAGGCTGCAAATCCTCCCGGCCCGAATGCACCGCCTCGGGTTCTTACCCCGGGGGAAGCTCCGGGCAATCTTAAAGTAAGCGCCACGACTTGTGATTCAACGCCGGGGGAAGGGCGAGGCGCGGGCGCAAGCGCGGCCTTAGGCGCTTCGACAGAAGGAGGCGATCCAATCGAGGAGGGCGACCCAACCGAAGAAGGGGCCGGAGTGTACAAACTCTTTTGCATGCTGCCATCTTTTAGAGCCACATGGACCGTAACGATCACCAGCGCTGCAGCCGCCGCAGCCCCCGCCAGTCGAAAGAAACGCTTGCCGGCGAACACAACAGACAGCCACTGCTCAAGCCTTGAGAGGGCGGAAGGCTTTTCCACTCGGCTGCGGACCTTTTCGAGAAAGTCGCCGGGCGCATCCACCGCCGGCAGGTTTCGAAGGGCGCGTGATTGGTCTGCGAGAGCTTCAAACTGGCTTGCGCACGGCCGGCACACGGCCAGATGAGCCTCCACGTCCTCCCGCAGCTCCTTCGGGATTTCCGCATCCGCACTCTCAAAAAGGATGGCTCTGATCTGAGAGCATTCCATCGGAATTACCTCTCTTCGACTCCCTGCAGTTTCTTTTGGAGAAGCAGTCTCGCACGAGCCAGCTTCGACTTCAGTGTCCCGAGATTATATCCCGTGATTCTGGATATTTCCTCATAGGAGAGCTCTTCGACATGCCGCAGGACTATGACTGTTCTGTGGTCGTGAGAAAGGGAACTGATAGCGGATTGAAGCATGATCTCCTTTTCCTTCTCGGTCATCCGTGCCAAAGGTGACGGCGACGGGTCCTCGATCTCAAAGTCCTCGGGTCCTTCTTCATCCTGCGGGTTTTTCCCAAACCTCACAATTCTCTTCCAAAAGCGGTGCTCGGCGGAATTGCGCCTGTTCCTGCACGTGTTTACAGCAATGGTATAAAGCCAGGTCGAAAAGCGCGACTCAAACCTGTAGCCCTTGATCGAGCGGAACACTTTTATGAAAGTCTCCTGCGCACACTCTTCGGCGTCGCTGTATTCGCCGAGCAGCCTGTAGCACAGGTTGAATATGCGATCCTTGTGGCGCAATACCAGCCTGTCCAGGCCCTCGCGATCTCCCGAAAGGAAAGCGGCAATATCTGTTCTGTCTTCTTCCTGGGCCATGGTCTGCGCCGAAGAAACCAGCTTTCTCCCTTAATTATTTTAGACAGTGCCGATCAGAGGAAGTTCCGCTCGGCCTCAAAATTTTATGATTGGAAAACTATTCGAAAGCGGTGTGATGGCATAATCAGAGTATGATAAGTGCGTCGGATTTGTCAACTCCGCCCATGCGCCCGGGGCGCTCTCTTGTGCTCTTACCACCCGGTGCAATGGCCTCGAAGCCGTCCAGTTCATCTCTACGTTTGCCGATCGTTTGCACAAAATTCTGCAAATAAACTGACTCCAGGCTCTGCCAGGTGTAGGGAGCTACGCCCCCCACACCCGGCAGAGCCTGGAGATATTAAATCCACGGAACTTTCAGCACCTTACCCAAAAGTTGCGCGACGCTTTAGGAGGTGATAAACTGTACTAAAGGGATTTTTAGCTTAAGCGGCACGCAGCCGGTGCATTGTGTGCCTGCTGCTGCGGCTACTGGCGCTGCTTGCAACGCTTGTTACAAAGGGGAAAACTTATGCTCAAAATTTTAAGGATCGACTCGGGAGCGGCCGGAGGACCTAAGGCAACTGAGGTCCCCACGGGAGAGTACACAGGCATGGGAGGCCGCGGGCTCACCTCCACTCTGGTGGCCAAGGAGGTGCCGCCTCTCTGCCATCCACTGGGCGCAGAAAACAAGCTGGTGATCGCCCCCGGTATCTTGAGCGGCACTATAGCCGCCATGTCCGGACGGCTCTCGGTTGGCGCCAAAAGTCCTCTTACAGGGGGAATCAAGGAGGCCAACTCGGGCGGGCAGGCCGCCCAGGTGCTCGCAAGACTGGGCTATGCGGCCATCGTTCTGGAAGGTAAGCCGGGAAATGAAGATCTCTACAAGATTTACATCAACAAGGACGGGGTAAAGATCACCAAAGACAATTCGCTCAAGATGATGTCCAACTATGATCTGGCCGAAAAGGTGAAAGCGGAGTACGGCGACAAAGTGGCTATGATTTCCATTGGCCCGGCCGGGGAGATGAAACTGTGCGCGGCTTCTGTGGCCTGCACCGACATCGAGTTTCGACCCACCCGTCATGCAGGACGAGGGGGATTGGGTGCGGTAATGGGGTCCAAGGGGATCAAAGCCATCATTTTGGACGATACCGGAATGAAGATGCGCACCCCAAAAGACCCTGAGAAATACAAAGAGGCAAATAAGAAGTTCGTCGAGGGTCTGAAGAACCATCCCGTGACCGGACAGGGCCTGCCCGCGTACGGGACAAACGTTTTGACCAACATTTTGAATGAAGCCGGAGGCTATCCCACCTACAACTTCAAACAGGGCCGTTTCGAGTCGGCACACATGATAAGCGGCGAGACCCAGGCCGAGACGGAAACAGCCCGAGGGGGTTCAGCCACCCACGGCTGCCACCGTGGATGCGTCATCAGGTGCTCGGGGACCTATAACGATAAGGACGGCCATTATCTGACCAAGCAGCCGGAGTATGAAACCGTATGGGCCCATGGCGGCAACTGCGGCATCTGCGACCTGGACGCGATAGCCCAGCTCGATTTTCTGGACGATAACTACGGTCTGGATACTATCGAGATGGGGGTGACCCTGGGGGTTGCCATGGAAGCGGGCCTTCTCAAGTTCGGAGATGCGGAAGGGGCCATAAGGCTCATTAATGAAGTAGGCCAGGGCACGCCCCTCGGACGCATTCTGGGCAGCGGGGCGGCTGTGACCGGCAGGGTCTTCGGCGTCGAGCGGGTGCCGGTGGTTAAAGGGCAGGCACTTCCCGCCTACGATCCCAGGGCCGTGCAGGGCATCGGGGTAACTTACGCCACGAGCACCATGGGGGCCGATCATACCGCGGGATATGCCGTAGCCACAAACATTCTCGGAGTGGGCGGCAAAGTCGACCCGCTTAAACCCGAGGGGCAGATCGAACTCTCACGCAATCTCCAGATCGCAACCGCCGCGATTGACGCAACCGGCATGTGCCTCTTCATCGCCTTTGCGATTATGGATCAACCTGAAACCTTTCAGGCGCTCATCGATCTCATCAATTCCTTCTACGGCCTGAGCATGACTGCTGATGACGTAGTAGGACTGGGCAAAACGATCTTGAAGACCGAGCGCGACTTCAACGCGAGGGCAGGCTTTACGAAAGATCACGACCGGCTGCCCAGGTTTTTCACAACCGAACCGGTGGCCCCGCACAATGTCACGTTCACGGTACCGGACGAAGAACTTGACAAGGTTTTTAACTGGTAGTCCACATTGACAGGTATCCCCCTTGCCCAAAGGCAGGGGGGATTTTCTGTCAATTTGGCATTGATCACTGAATCCCGCCCAGCCGGTGTCCATCCGGAAACTCCGGCCCGTTGAGCCGAGTGAGCCGGAGAAATTCCCCCGCTTGTCCGAAGAGGCCACCCGCAACCGGCACACCGCGCCTGAAAAAAGAAGCCACGACTCGTCATCCGGGATAACAGGCGCCGCTGCCCTGCCCGGCGGTCCCGGCGCAGGCCCATTGCCGCCGACTTTAGTGAGTGTGTCAAGGCTAACTCTTCACCCCGGTGCGCTTCCTCTTCGTGGCTCCTTTGTGCTACTATCCGGCGTTTTGTTGTTTTTTGAACAACATTTTATAATTGGGCTATTGATAATGATTGCCTTTCTTCGTCCTCTTCGTGGTGAGAAAATCATGCTCAGGCCAGGGCAAGCGCCAACCCTGGCCGGCGGTCCCACCGCCTTTAAGGCCCGCTGAATGAGATTGATCGGTAGAGTTGCAACATTTAAGCGTCTCGCCCTGTTTGCCTCCTCTTTATGCCTCTTCCTTTTGGGTGGATGTGCGAGCCTGCCGAACATGGAATCAGTGTTACAGTATTCACCAACCACCAAAGACGCCCCTCTCGCCATGGTTGGCTCTCACAGACGGTTGACAGCTAGAGAAAGCAGGTTAATCCTGAAAAGGCTCAAGCGGCGGCCCCTCCCCTCGGGCATTCTGGAGCGCCACCTTGCTATAGAGGAGGCGATCAGCGGCAACCCTCTGGTAGTCGGAAACAAAGCGACATTGCTCATCGATGGACCTGATGTCTACACCGCCATGTCCAAGGCGATTCAAAATGCCAAAGACCATATCAACCTGGAGACCTTCATTTTTTCGGCTGATGAAACCGGCCGCAGATTTGCGGACTTGCTCGCGCAAAAGGCTTCCGAAGGGGTCAAGGTCAACCTCATCTACGACAGCCTTGGCTCGTTCGACACTCCACCTGCTTTTTTCGAATATTTGCGTCAAGGGGGGGTTGATGTACTCGCGTTCAATCCGACCGATCCGGTCATTTCGATCCTTGGACGGCCGCTGACGCATCGCGATCATCGGAAGATACTGGTCGTGGACGGCGCCGTTGCTTTCACAGGAGGAGTCAACGTTTCGAGCGTCTTCGCCAAAAGCCTGTCGGGACTCTCTCCGCACGGCCGCAAAAGATTGTTATGGCGCGATACCGACGTTCAAATCGAAGGGCCTGCAGTTGCCGAATTCCAGAAACTTTTCCTGGATACCTGGAAAAGAGAACAAGGACCGGAGCTTCCCGGAGGGAACTACTTTCCTCAGTTGACGCAGGAAGGCAACGAGTTGGTGAGGGTGATCGGCAGTACAAAGGGACAGAAGAACCGGGCCACCTACATGGCGTATCTTTCCGCCATCACCTTTGCGTCGGATTCCATTCATCTGACCAACGCATATTTCGTTCCCGACCGGCAAACGGTACGAGCGCTTACCGACGCCGCTAAACGCGGGGTGGATGTGAAGATCATCCTTCCATCCAAAAGCGATTGGAAGCTGGCTCTTTATGCCGGCCGCTTCCATTACTCGCAACTCTTGAGATCCGGGGTGAAATTGTACGAACGTCACAGCGCCGTATTGCACGCCAAAACCGCTGTCATCGACGGGGTCTGGTCTTCTGTGGGGTCCACCAACATGGACCTGTGGAGCTTTTTGAGGAACGACGAGGTGAATGCGGTGATTCTTGGCCCGGATTTCGCCAACCAGATGGAAGTCATGTTTGAAAGGGACCTTGATGACTCTGAGGCCATTTCGGTGGAGAAATGGGAACGAAGGTCTCTTGCCGAGCGTCTGAAGGAGATATTCTCACGGTCTATCGGCTATTGGCTGTGAGCAATGCGCTTGGCGGAGCCAGGGAGTCAAGCCTGCAAGGACCCTAACCGGACACTGCTGATCCAATAGCCACTTTTCGGTTGTTTTAAGCGGTTGAGAAATGCCCTTCCGTTGCTTTGAAATCAGCAGGTTGGGGGCTTGACCCCCGTCGCCAGCTCTTAGAATATCAATCGGATGATTACTGTCAAGGAAGGCCCTCCTTGCGCACGATGAGAAGTGGTTGGACATTAAGCTGCCTGGGTTAATAACCTTTTCATGGCCTCGAGCGTCCAACCGGGACATGAACTACCGCGGTGAACGGGTACTCACTTCCTGCTGCATCGCGGCCAGAAATTCAGCACCGGTCTGTATAACCTGCTCATCGACATCGAATGTCGTGCTGTGATGACCGCCGCCAACAGGGGTGCCGAACATAACGAACAGCGCCTTGCCTCCCCTGTCCTGGACCCGCTGCATCATCACCGTCACGTCTTCCGACGCATCGAAAGCCGACTCCTGTATAACCTCGGTAACCAACGGGAGTTTCTCCGCGATTGAGGTCCCGAGTTCTATGAGTTCGGGGGAACTCTTCGCACTGAGCGCTGTGGCCGCAGGTTTGATCTCGAGACCCAGGCCGTACATCTTTGCGGCGCCCTCCAGCACCTCCATTGCCTTCTCAACCATGAAGTCATTTATCTCATCGGTCAGGCCGCGCGTTTCCATGCGGAAGTAAGCCCTGTCCGGTATGATGTTCCAGGTCGTTCCCGCCTGCATGACCCCCACGTTGACCCGCGAAGCCCCATCGGCATGCCTGGCGATGGCATAAAGGTTGGTCACGGCAGTGCATGCCCCGAGCAGAGCATTTTTGCCGTCGTTTGGACGCAACGCCGCGTGCGCCGAACGCCCACTGTAAGTGACCTCGAATCGAGAAAGCGCCATAAAACTTCGCACATCCATCCCAATCTGCCCGACCTGCTTCAAGTTTATGCCGACATGCCCGCCGAACAGAAAATCCAGGTCATCTACCACCTTATTTTCGACCATTGCCACAGCCCCGCCAAGATTCTCTTCATTGGGCTGGAACAGGAATTTAACGGTACCCCTGAAACTTTCGCGGTTTTCAGCAAAGTGCATGGCCAACAGTAATCCCATTGCCGTATGGACGTCGTGTCCGCACATATGAGCATAACCCGGAATCTGTGATACAAATCCTTGCTCCGCCGGCCGGTGAGACGGATCGCTTGACTCGAGGATTTCGAGGCTGTCGATATCGAAGCGCAAACCAACTGTGGGGCCGGGAAGAGCGCCCCTCAATACTCCGACCACCCCGGTGTAGCCGCCCCTGGCAGGAGCGACGAACTGCTCCTTTATACCCGTTGCGATCGCGCGATCGTATTCAACCTCAAGGGTTTGCGAATCGGGTACGACCATACGCCTGTCCGCAGCGATAATGTCTTTGCCAAGCTGCAGGTCGTACCCCCACTCCGCGAGTTTTTCCGCTACGAAGCCGGTGGAGTAGAATTCCAGCCAGGCCGGCTGTGGATTCCGGTGCAACTGGCGCCGCCATTGCACAGCTTCCTCATAATGGGCGGCGATTGTCTCTTCGGGTCTATGATCGGAACATGGATGCATCCTTCGCAACCTCCGCAAAATATTCTTCAAAAGGGTTTGGCCGCGCTCAAGTAAATAATCGAAATGCGGGCAAAACCGGCGAAGAAGATAAACGGCCGTGTTATAGATAATACCAGAATCTGTCTGAGCTGCTCAGGGATATTTTTGAAGTTTCAGGTCCGCTGTATCTTCTTTAAGAATGAAACCGGAAAACCCCCTCATTTTGTCTGGAGCGGATAATTCATCGAGTTCGCTGGAAAAGAAAAAGCGTTTGCGAGATAATGATGGTCGTAGAAGCTGGAGTTGGAATCAGCAGGCGTTTACTACGAAGACCCGCCAGGCAGGCTCTGCGGGCAATTTCCCTGACCTCCGCTTGCTTTTTCTTTCTTCGCGTCTTCGCGTCTTCGCGTGCAAAAATCTTCGCGGTGCATACAATCAGGATTGTCGAATCGTGAATGGCAATGTGAACGAAGTGGGCAAGGGATCGGACAGAAGCGGTGATGAGTGTGCGCGCCGCACGGGACCCGGGGGAATTGAGCTAATAAGACTTGCGCGCTCGCTCCTCAAGTCCCCCGATTTCGAAGAGGCGCTCAAAAGGGCCGATATCCCTCCGCAAAGAATGATAAACCCGCTGCTTTGCGCCCTGTTCGAACCCGACGAAGTGCTCAGGTGGAGGGTGGTCCGGGCGGTCGCAATCACCGTTTCTGCAATGGCCGAAAAAGACCTCGAATCAGCCCGCATCATCATGCGGCGGCTTATGTGGAGCCTCAACGACGAATCCGGAGGAATCGGCTGGGGCGCCCCCGAGGCTATGGGGGAGATAATGGCCGAAAACGAAACCCTCGCTCGCGAATATTATCGAATCCTTGTCTCATACATTGATATCAAAGGGAACCTGCTGGAAAACGATGAGCTCGAACTGGGAGCCATGTGGGGGATCAGCCGGCTTGCGCAGAAAAGGCCCGAGCTTTTGCGGGAATGGATCGCTCCGGTCGTGGCGCAGTTGAATTCCCCCCACCCTGTAAAACGAGGGCTTGCGCTCCGGACGATGCTTGCGGTGGTACCGCCGGACGGGCCGGCCTCCGCCGAAGGTTTGAATGGCCATCCGGGCTGCGGTCTCACCGCCCTGGCCGAGCTTCTTGTGCCTCTGCTCGAGGACCAATCCGAAATCCGTATATTCCAGGATGGATCTTACGTCGAACACAAAATCTGCCGTCTCGCCTCGGAGCTTCTAACGCGTCTGCAAAACTTTCCCAAGACAACAGGTGATCAGCAGTGATATCAGTATGCGTTCGCCGCCGTCGAATGTTCTAAGGCCTTGAAATATCGACAGAAGAAAATGCTGGTAAACGCATGTCAATTCGCGATAAAAGGAATCCTTCACCCCACGGGAAGTGGCATTTTCCACTTAAATGACCCGGCATTTCCATTCCGAATTCAACGACTTTGCTATAGCCCCTTGCTGAGCGTGGAGTTTTACCCGGGGCTTTGAGATCGAGGCAACGGCGCCAGGTGCATGGAATAGGTATAAAGGTTTTGAAGGAGGAGAGAGAAATGTCTGTCCAGTTCGTCAAAAGCTCGGTTTCCGCTTTCGGGTTGGCCCCTTCGGACGAGAATCGCGCTCTGCGGCTAGTCGAATTGTGCGGCAGAACGGCCTACAAGTCCGAAGACAAGATAACGGAAGATTCCGCCAAAAAGTTTGTGCTCATGCTCAAATCGCACGGCCATCTTTCCGTGCTCGAACATAGCAACATTGTCCTGAAAGTCGAAAAAGACCCGTCTGCTCTGGTTCAGGGCGGACCGGGACCGATTACCTTTGCGGATCTTCTTCAGGCGCTGACCGACAGGCTCGGCTTTCACCGCGTTTTCCCGGTCAATTCCGGATCGGGATTTCTCATGTCCGGGAATTTTCGCTCATGGATCGAAACCCTGGAGGGCCTGAAGACACTGGAACATATACATGGTTTTCTAGCCAAAAACCTGAACCGTTTTTTTCCCGCCCTCTTCCCATGGGAGGGCCATGAGCAGGCGATACCCTCGCGGGCGTCACTCCTGGGAGAAGAGGAGCAACTGGAGCTGCTGAAAACAGACCCGTATTTCGATCTTCCCATTTTCGTATTCAGGTTCACATGCGACCGAGGCATAACGCACGAGGTGGTGCGCCACCGGGTGCTTTCCTTTACACAGGAAAGCACCCGTTATGTGAACTACGAAAATAAGGGTATGGTGCTGATTCTGCCCGAAGAGCTGGAAAATTCATATGATGAGGCCAATGGAAGCCTGGCGCCTGACGGCCTTCTGGCAGGTGAATGGCGAAAGCGCGCCGAGCTTATTTACCACTGGTACACGGATGACCTGGCCAGGGGTTTAAGGCCGGAGATCGCACGGGACATTCTGCCAAATCTGCTGAAGAGCGAGATTTTCGTCAGCGGCCGTTGGAGCGGGTGGAAGCATTTCATTCTGCTGAGAGATTCCAGCCAGGCGCACCCTCGGATTCGCTTTCTCGCAAAAGAGGTCAGGAAATATTTTGAAAGCCTTGGGCTTGAATGCTGAGCGATCTGAGTTGAAAGCATTTCTTCGTAAGTCTTGATTCCGGATGCGTCGAGTCGTCGGGTTGTAAGAAAGCCAATGACCGCTGATCCTGATTGCCTGCAAAAAGGGGACACCGTGGAACAGGAAGGGATGCGGGAAATATTCTCGCTGCAATGGGAACTCAATATCCGGACCCTGGCAAATTCAGGCAAGGATTTCGAGGCGACCATGAATGATCCGGAACAAAGACCCGCATGGATCGAAAACTACCGCAAGGCGCTTTCAGCCGAACTTGCCGAGTTGATCCGCGAGGTAGCCGACCACGGCATCGGGACCCAGAACGGCAAGGTCGAAATCGTCGATATACTCCATTTTCTGGTGAGTCTTTCCCAAATCGTGGGTGTGGGGCCTGAAGATCTTCCGTCCTTCGGCGACTCAGAAAATGGGACATCGTTTGAGACCTGCGCCATCCGGACGTTTCTTGCCACCGATGAACTCCAAAACAGCCTGAAATGGAAATGGTGGGCAAAAGGCGGCGGGTTTAAACCGGAGAGGGCAAGAAGCGCCATTCTCGACCTGTGGGCCGCGCTTGCCTGCACGTGCGCTGTTTTCGGCCTCGGCTTTCAGGAACTTAAAAAAATCTATATTGCCAAAAACCGGATCAACTTCGAGCGGCAAAGGCAAAATTACAACGAGGACACCAAGACGGAAGCCGATAATCTCTCCATCCAGGCATAATCTGTACCTTTGCAGTCTCATCCGGTTGGGTTTTTGCGTACTCCGGCGATCAGAGAAAGAACAGGGGAACGATTCCCCCGCACCACGCAGATTTCGGCCGAGCGCGCGGAGCGTCGAGATTTTGTACCGCGTCGGGGTGAGGGGGGTGTAGCCGCCAGCCCGCAGGGGGTGTTGATTGAAAAGCGTGACCAGATCCAAAAAGGATAAGCTCAAACGCCACCGGCTTTCATTCCCGGCGAAATTCATTAGTTTTGAGGGCATTGACGGGTGCGGGAAAAGCACTCTCATGGACCAGTTGTCGAACTGGCTCACAACGGCTGGAATCCCAATAGTAAGGACGCGCGAGCCCGGCGGAACGCCGATCGGCGAAAAGATCCGCCAAATCCTGCTCGATCCGGCTTTTTCCGAGATGAGCAGCCGCGCCGAAGTGCTTCTCTACAGCGCCAGCAGGGCCCAATTGACCGATCAGGTCATCGTCTCCGCCATGAAGAAAGGCTCCTGGGTCCTGACCGACCGGTTCGTTGACGCCACCTTCGCCTACCAGGGTTTCGGGCGCGGTTTCGACCTCGAACGTTTGAGGTTGATCCAGGAATGGACTACGAAAGGCCTGTGGCCGGATAAGACAATCCTGCTCGACTGCGATATAGATGCAGCCATGGCCAGACTTACGGTGCGGGATGGAGCAGACCGCGACCGGATCGAGCAGGAGAACCGGATATTTCACCAGAAGGTGCGCAACGGCTACCTTGCGCTTGCTGAAAAAGAGCCGGAAAGATTTCTCGTCCTGGATGCCTCCAAGCCCCTGGCAGTGGTAATCGAGGAATTCTACGAAAGGTTCTGGCTGGTGGAAGTCGGGCGCTGACTTTACTCATTACACACAGTAAAGAAAGTATCGCAAGCTCAGTGCCGATCCGCGCTTCCTCACTGCCTTCCCGCCCGAACTCGATATCGTCATCCGGGCGCCCCGGGCCGCACGGTGAGCCAAGCCTGCGAGATCGCACGCCGGATTCTCATCGCGGCCAATCGCCTCCTCCGTTACGCGGACACGTCCGTACCCGAGATTGCGTACCACCTCAACTTCGAAGATCCCTCATATTTTGATCGGTATTTCGGTATCTTAATAAGGATTGCCCGGTTACTCCTTCCATATTCAGGGTCATGCCATAATATATACCTGAATATTATCGATTTGTCCTAACGCTAGTTTACGCGCCAAGCGTATACTGCGCACATCTACAAAAGTCACTGCGCAAAGACGCCCGAGTGTGTTGTTGCCAAAGCGTCATTGAGAAAGGGTACGCTCAACGGCGTAAGTGATATCCTGGAGACTCGATGAACAATGAAAGAAATCCCTGTTTACAGAATCGAGGAAGTGACGATTCGGGGCAACATGCCCTCTTTCGAGGTGTTGACGCTCGAGCAGGCCTTCAATAAAGCAAAAAGGAATATTGTCGGGTCCCATCGCCATGATTTCTATGAATCTTTCCTCGTTTGCTCAGGAAGCGGATCTATTTCCATTGATTTTGTTGATTATCAGTTATCCGCGCCCCTGTTGCTTTTCCTTTCCCCGGGCTGCGTTCATTCCTGGGATAAATCCATTATGGTGTCCGGCCTGACGCTTCGCTTCACAACGGAATTTATGGTTTCAAACGTAAGTAGTTCCAGCTATTCTCCCGAATTGTTCATTTTTGTCACCATAGGAGGAAGTCCGGTAATCCATTTGAATGAAGAACAGTTTGATAAATTCCGTTTTTTGGGAACGATGATGGAGAGCGAGTATTCAACTCCCAGAATAAAACGGGATGAAGCCCTGCGGTCTTATCTGAAGCTATGGCTGATAGAATCCCTCCGGATTGCCAAGGAGCAGGGTCTTGTACCTATAGAGGGAAAAGGGGCTCCTCTGACGCGGCGTTTTTTGTCTCTCGTGGAGTCGAATTTTCTAATCAATGCATCGGTAACGGATTATGCCGAACGACTGGGCGTTACACCCAACCACCTTTGCGAATCGGTTCGCAGAACCATCAATAGATCGGCAGGCGAGATTATCAGAAGCCGGATTCTCATCGAGGCCAAGCGCCTCCTCCGTCATGCGGACATGTCCGTATCCGAGATTGCGTACCACCTCAACTTCGAAGATCCCTCCTATTTTGCTCGGTATTTTAGAAAGTATTGCTCGGTTACGCCTTCCATATTCAGGAACAAGCCATAATATGTACTAGAATATTATCGATTTGTCCTAACATCAGTTTACACGCCAAGCTTATACTGCAACGTTTGCCTGGTTACGTCTTCCATATTCAGGAACAAGCCATAATATGTACCTGAATATTATTGATTTGTCCTAACATCAGTTTACACGCCAAGCCTATACTACATGTTTTACTCATTATTCTAGAACGTATTGCCAGGTTAATCCTTCCGTATTCAGCACCAAGCCATAATATATACCTTAATTTTATCGAATTGTCCTAACACCAGCTTATACGCCAAGCATATACTGCACACACCCTTGCAAAGAATTGCGCAAAGACGCCAGAACGTGTCGTTTCCAAAGCGTCATTGAGGAAGGTACGCTCAACGACATACGTTATATCCCGGGGGACTTGAGAAACAATAGTTGTGCGTAGCCTATAGGCGCAGCCGATTGTCTACGAGTTCTATGGAATTACGGTCGAGGTTATATAAGTATCAATGGAGATGTATATTATTTGAAAGACAAAATATTGAACATAAGCATATCTCCCCATTGAATACGATTAGGCACTGCTATCTTAAGGAGGATTGAAACATGATTCTGGACAAATTCAAGCTCAACGGGAATGTTGCTCTAGTAACCGGCGCCAGCCGAGGATTGGGGCAGGGGATGGCCATGGCTCTTGCGGAAGCAGGGGCGGACGTAGCACTGGTTGCCAGAAACGAATCCGCATTGAAGGAAACGGCCGCCATGATCACAAAGGCCGGTTCCAGGGCATTGGTGCTGAAAGCGGATCTTTCCTCAAGCGCTGAAGCAAAAAGAGTCGTTAAAGATACACTGGACCATTTTGGTCAACTGGACATCCTGCTCAACGCCGCGGGCACGCAAATTCGCAAGCCTATCTCCGATGTGACTGACCAGGATTTCGACTATTTGATGAATGTAAACCTGAAGGCCATTTATTTTCTCAGCCAGTCGGCAGCAGAAGCGATGGCTAAGAAACATAAGGGCAAGATTATCAATATCACGTCGCTGGCGAGTTTTATCGGCCTCAGTAACATAAGCATCTATGGGGCAAGCAAGGGAGGCGTGGCGTCTCTTACACGCCAGTTTGCCGTCGAATTCGCGAAAAATAACATCCAGGTCAACGGTATAGGTCCCGGGTACTTTATCACGGAGCTTACTGCTTCACTGTTTAAGGATCCGGACAGATCAAAGTGGGTTCTCAGCAGAATTCCCCTCGGCAGAACAGGCGATGCGGAGGATCTGAAGGGGGCGGTCGTATTTCTGGCATCCCCGGCGGCCGATTACATCACGGGACAGATATTAAATGTCGATGGCGGCTGGCTGGCCGCTTAATCGAAAAAGGAGAATGCTAAGATGCAGAATCAGTTCACCACACCTTTCCTATTGGGGATCGACGTTGGAACAACGGGCTGTAAGACGGAGCTCCTTGATGTCGAAGGCAATACCGTTGCCCGCTCCTATCGAGAATATCCTTTGATTTATCCCCGGATATCTTGGGTCGAGCACGATGCGGAAACCGGCTGGTGGCAGGCGACCGTAGATACAACCAGAGAGGTTCTTGCCCAGAGCGGCATCGATTCAAAAGAAATCAAGGGCGTATCCATAAGTTGCACAAATGCATTGGTAGCCGTCGACAAACAGGGCAATCCCCTGCGTCCGGCGATTATGCAATTTGACAAGAGGACGATATCTCAGGTCGACCGGATAAAAGCGAAGATTGGCGACAAGGTCGTACGGATCACAGGGAACCAGCCCTCCGCCAGTGGCACCAGCGCCCCAATAATCATGTGGATCAAAGAGAACGAGCCGGAAATATACGAAAAGACTTATAAATTTCTGTGGCCGGGGGGATTTGTTATTCATAGATTGACGGGCAATTTCACCATGGAATGGTCGCGAGCGAGCTGGACTTGTCTATTTGAAACGGGAGGCAAGCAGCAATGGTCGGATGAATTATGTAATGAAATGGACATATCCATGGATAAACTGCCTCCCCTTTACCCATCCTGGGAGATCGTCGGCGAAATAACGGGCAAAGCCGCGGAAATCACGGGATTGGCGAAAGGGACGCCCGTCGTGGGCGGGATGGCCGATACGCCCGCCGCCGGAATTGGCACGGGCGCCGTTGCGCCGGGCTCGACATGCCATGTTATCGGCACTACGGCCCGTCCCTGTGTCGTCCTCGACAAGCCGGTATTTGATTCCAGGGTCGTCAATTGCTGCCATGGGGTCCCCGGAACCTGGTTCTCCTTGGGGGTCCTTGAAAATGCCGGGTCTTCCATCAAGTGGTTCCGCGATTTGTTCGGGCAGCAGGAACTCAGTATGGCCGCGCTGACCAGGAAGAACGCCTTCGATTATCTTGACGAGCAGGCACAACAGTCTCCTCCCGGGGCCAATGGCGTTATTTATCTTCCCTATCTCAATGGAGAGCGTTCTCCGATCTGGGACCCTTATGCGCGCGGAGTTTTGTTTGGCTTGTCGGGAAGCCACAAACGGGCAGACGTCATAAGAGCGATTCTCGAGGGGGTGGCGTTTGCCTTTGCCCATAATCTGGAGCTCTTCGAGAATGCCCTCGGCGTGAAAATGGAGGAGGTGTCGTTAAGCGGCGGCGGGGCCAAGAGCCGCGTTTGGCAGCAGATACACGCTGATGTATCGGGAAAGAGGATGAATGTCGTAAAGGTCAAGGAGAGCGAGGCAATCGGCAACAGCATCCTGGCGGGCTTCGGTGTCGGAATCTACAAAGACATGGAAAAGGCCGCGAAACAGGTGATCAAGGTGGAGCGCGTGGTCGAGCCGCGGCCGGAATTTAAGGAGCGCTATAGCGAGATGTTCGAATTGTATAAGAGCATCTACAGCCACTTGAAGGAGGACTTTGCTCAGCTCGCCAGGATCAAGTAGGCGCGGAAATACGGGTTTTCGATTTCCCGACCCTGCGGGCGCCAGCAAAGAACGTGCATCAGCTCAACCTAAAACCTTAGGAGGTTACGGTCATGGAATGGCAAGAGCAAAAGGAAGTCAAAACCGAAAAGATCTATAACTTGTTCCGCTGCACTTATATCGAGGTCAGGGAATGGCTCAAAGAGACGGACATAGTGATTATACCGCTGGGAAGCACGGAACAGCATGGAGAACACTGCCCCGTCTGCACCGATTCCATTGCAACGGAAATCCCCTGCCAGCTTGCGGCGGAGATTGCAAATGTCCCCTACATACAATCCATCCCCATCGGATATTCACCTCAGCATCTCCACCCGGCGGGCATCGGCTCGGGAACCATCACTTTCAGCTCCACGACTTATCAAAACATGATCTATGAGATCGGCCGCTGCCTGATTCATAATGGCTTCAATAAGCTCATTTACGCAACGGGCCATACCTCGAACATGAAGGCCATTGACCCGGCAATGCGAGCGCTGCGCTATGAAACGAATGCTTTCGTGTGCTGTGTGCGCAATGACGCCGAAGCGGCTCCCGAGCTTTACAAGGAAGAGGGTATTTACGAATGTCCCCCCGAGGAATGCCCGGGTTGGCACGGCAGCGAGATTGAAGCTTCGGAATGCCTCTATTTTGAGCAGCTTTACGGGAAGAAAATCGTTCACATCGAACGCGCAACCAAAGACTATACCCACGCCCCCAAATGGGCCACGGATGCAAGCAAGAAATTCACCAAAAAAGACGGCTCGCCCTACCTTACGATGAGCGGCAAAAACATTGCCTGGGTGCCCATGGAGCATCAGGAATACAGCGACAAGGGCCTTATCGGCTGTCCCGGCAACCCGTTCGCGGCTACGGCTGAAAAAGGCAAGAAAATGCTGTATGCCAAGGCCAAGTTGATGGCGGAATTCATTGAGGAAGTCAAGAAATTCGATCTGGGCGAGGTCAAGAATAGAGAGTACTGGAACAGAACTTACCGGGCGTTCTAGTAAAAGAAGAATCGAAAAACGTTCTTCTTTATTCCTTTAAAAACCTGGCTTGACATTTATCAAGAACTAACCTGTTTGGATCCATCCCGAAAAAGATATGACTTTCGGGATGGATCTATGGATATCTATAAACATACAGTGAGGTGAGTAAATGTATTAATCTACTCCCCAGGAGGGAAAGACAATGGATCAAGAAATGGCCGCACAGGTAAAAGTACTTGAAACCGATTCTGGAACTCCGGTGAGATGGCACGTGTTGGGGGCCACTTTTATCTCATATCTGTATGACAGCTACGACCTGCTCGTCCTGGCAATTACGATGCCGGTACTGCTCAAAGTATTGGGAATAACTCTTGCCGAGGGCGGGCTCCTGGCTTCGTCAACCATGGTCGGGGCTGCCCTCGGCAGCATCCTCATCGGTGTAGTTGCCGAGAACAGGGGACTAAAATTCGCCATTATGCTTAGCCTCGTCGGGTTCGGCATCGGCACCGGTTTGATATATGTCATCCATACGTGGGCAGAGTGGATGGTTCTACGATTTCTGACTGGAATAGCCATCGGCGGTATCTGGGGTCCTAGTATCGCCCTTCTCGCACAGCATTGGGCGCCCAAATACCTCGCGCGCGCCAGTGCCTTTATGCTGAGCACCTTTGCCCTTGGTGCGATAGCCGCCGCGTTCGTCGGCAGATTGGTGATGGCGACGGACTGGCGCCTCACGTTCCTCATCGGGTCTACATCAGTCTTCGTAGCCGTGTATGTCTGGTTTGTCATTCCTGTCGACAAGCCCCGGGCCGTGAAGGCAGAAGCCAAGGGCCCGGAAAACAAGATCGGCCTTCGCGATATTCTCGTTGGCGACGCGGGAAAAAGGCTCGCCATGGCCACGCTTCTCAACGTATTCATCATGGGCGGTTATTGGGGGGCAGCCACATGGATACCGACATTTCTAGTTAAAGAGCGGGAAGTGAGTCTCGTTATGATGACCAACTTCTCCATGTTCATGTATGTCGCAATGTTCTTCGGCTACCAGTTCTTCGGTTACCTGGGTGACCGGATCGGCAGGAAGAAGGCCATGGCAGTGGCTCTATCCGTCTGCGTCGTCTCCATTCCGGTATACATAATTGTCCACAACAGTATCTTCCTGTTCTGGTGGGGAACGGTCGTAGGATTCGGCTACGGAGGTCCCTTTGGCCTATGCGGCGCTTTGTTCGCCGAACTGTTCGCCGACAATATTCGTGCCCTGGCAGGAGGATTCTGCTGGAACGTAGGTAGAATCGGAGCCGTTTTAGCCCCCTTTACCATCGGGGTGCTGGGCAAAACGTACGGCCTCAGTGTTGCCCTGGTGATCGCCAGTTGCGTGTCGCTTCTTGGGCTCTTCGTCCTGTTGTTTCTCCCTAAGGCTCTGAAAGATTCAGAACCCAGGTAAGACCTAAAAACAGGCGCCCGGAAAGGCGATCGCGTGCGCCGCTGCGGAAATGGGAGAGTCTGGAGAGGCAAGGATGAGAGTAATAACACCAGTGCCATACAAGTCACTCGTCAACCTATGAATGTGCTATGAAGGGAGCCAGCTTATGAACAACGCGGTATTGATCATGGCAACCCTTGATACCAAAGGTGTGGAAGTTGCTTATATAAAAGAGCTATTCGAGGAAAACGAAAAGAAAGCCCTGGTTCTGGACATGAGCCTGAGGGGGTCGGGCGAAGGCATTCGGTGCGATATCAGCCGGAAGATACTTCTTAATGCCGTGGGAATAGATATAGAGACGCTCTGCGCAATGCCTCGCGGGGAAGCCATCGAGGTCATGATTCCAGGAATCGTCCAGGCTGTACGAGACCTTTATGAGGAGGGCAAATTCAAGGCGATCATGACGCTGGGGGGCTTTGATGGCGCGCTCTTAGCCGCGGGCGCCATGCGCGCCCTTCCCCTGGGGGTTCCGAAATTCCTTCTCACCCCGGTGGCCCAGGGCAAACAGACCTTCGGCGACTTTGTAGGAACCAGCGATATGGTCATTATGCATTCTGTGATTGACATTTTCGGCGTCAATGAAGTCAGTCGCAAAGTCTTCAGAAACGCCGTCGGGGCCGTATGCGGAATGATGGATTCCAAAGTGAATACGCAGCTTGAAGGAAAGAACGTAGTGGCAATGACCATGTACGGGAATACAACTCCTGCGGCCATGGTTGCAAAGGAGAAGTTCGAAAAGAATGGCTATGAGGTGGTCGTGTTCCATCCCAACGGCACGGGGGGGATGTGCATGGAGGAACTCATTGATTGGGGTCTATTCACGGGCGTATTCGATCTGACAACCCATGAGATCACCGATTGGCTTTATCACGGCGTCCACGCAGGGGGGCCCAGCAGGCTCGAAGCGGCGGGCAAAAAGGGCATCCCCCAGGTCGTCGTGCCAGGCGGCGTCGACTTTATATTGATGGGACCCGCGGACACCCTTGCCCCGGAATTCAAGCAGCGCAAACATTACAAGTTCAATCCCGCCGTTTCCCTCGTCAGCACGACACCCGATGAGATGGAAAGAATTGCGGGAGTCATGGCCGAGAAGCTCAATAAGGCTCAAGGTCCGACCTCGGTATTGATACCCTCGAGGGGCTTCTCGATGTACTGCCATGAAGGGGAACCTCTTTACAATCCGGAACGGGACAAGGCATTCATAGATGCCTTTAAGAAGTATCTTGCTCCCCATATTCAGGTCAAGGAGTTGGACGCCCATATCAACGATCGTTTCTTTGCTGAGACGGCAGCGGAAGAGATGATGAGATTAATGAGCGTTCATTATGGTTACCATAGTAAGATTGGCAGGAGCGCGTAGGACAGCTAATCCGACGTTTAATAAAATTGGGGAGTTCGTTTGTCTTAACATACTATGTTTATCGACTAAACGTGAATCTTGGGCTCACTTTCATAGTCATGTAATCGAGTTTTAAGGGATCGCGCCGGGTTTGGCTGAGGCCGGAGTCGCCTCTTCTGATGAACTGCAGTACACGAAGGAAGGGACGATGGCGAAGGTGTTCGCTTCAGATACTGCAATGCTGGTGACCGGTGATGCGGTACAGGTGTTCGGCGGTCACGGGTTCTCCCTTGAGTATCCGGTGGAGCGCATGATGCCCGACGCGAAGATCGCAAGGTCGTATGGGGTGATAGTGCGGTAACAGATGACAATTGGCGCCCGGATTGACGGGTGCAAATAGCAAGGAGGAATTTTGCCATGATGAACAAAGAACAGTACCTGCAGAGCCTGAAAAAACTCAGCCCTGTGATTTACTGCAATGGGCGGCGGATCATGGACGTTGTAGATGATCCGGTGACCCGTCCCCATGTCAACTCTGCTGCGATGACCTATGAACTGGCGTTTCAGCCGGAACATGAAGATTTGATGACGGCGGTCTCAAGCCTGACCGGAAAGAAGATCAACCGCTTTACACATCTTCATCAAAGTACGGATGACTTGGTAAGAAAAGTCAAGATGCTCCGCATGATCGCCCAAAAAACCGGGACTTGCTTCCAAAGGTGCGTTGGCTTTGACGCCATGAACGCAACCTTCATCGTCACCCATAAAGTGGACAAGGAATGCGGCACGCAATACCATCAACGGTTTGTCGACTATATCAAGTATGTCCAGGAAAATGATCTGATGATCGCCGGGTCCATGACCGATGTCAAAGGGGACAGGAGCAAAAAACCCGGTCAGCAGGCCGATCCCGATCTGTTTGTGCATGTTGTGGAAAAGCTGCCGGATGGAATCGTTGTCCGCGGGGCCAAAGCCCACCAGACCGGAATGGTAAACTCCCATGAGATGCTGATTCTGCCCACGACGAACCTCGGTCCCGAAGACAAAGACTACGCCGTCGCCTGCACAATTCCCGTGGATGCCCCGGGGGTTATCCACATCTTCGGCCGTCAGACGAACGACGGCCGGAGACTGCAGGGCGATATCGATACCGGCAATGCCGAATATGCCATCGTCGGCGGGGAGACCCTTACTGTCCTGAACGATGTCTTCGTTCCCTGGGAAAGGGTTTTCATGTGCGGAGAATACCAGTACGCCCAAGAGTATGTCGAGTACTTCGCTTCCTACCATCGCCAGAATTACGGCGGATGCAAAGTGGGTGTCGCCGACGTCATTATCGGCGCCACGGCTGCTATGGCTGAATACAACGGAGTACCCAATGCCTCCCATATAAAGGATAAGCTCATCGAGATGATCCATCTCCAGGAAACGATGTACAATTGCTCAATCGCCTGCTCTGCGGAAGGACACAAAACTCCGGCGGGAATCTACTATGTAAACACTCTGCTGGCGAACACCGTCAAGCTGAACTGCACCCGAACCATGTATGAGATCTCGCGTCTGGCGCATGACATTGCGGGCGGTTTCATCGCCACGCTTCCTTATGAAGCGGACCTGAAAGCGGCTGAGACGGGGGACCTCATCCGGAAATACTTTGCGGCCAATCCCAAGGTCTCGACGGAAAATCGGATTCGCATGGCGCGTCTGCTTGAGAACATGACCGGTGGGACCGCACTGGCTGAGTCAATGCATGGCGCCGGTTCGCCCCAGGCGATGCGGGTGATGTTGCTTCGGGAAACCAATCTCGAACAAAAGAAGGCACTGGCTAAAAAGCTGGCCAGGATCAAAGACTAGGCTAGCCGGGAGCGTCCAATGACTGAACCGAATAGAGGGCCCCTGAAAGGTCTTAAGGTGCTGGATTTCACACGGGTGTATTCAGGCCCCTACTGCACCATGCTTTTGGGTGATCTGGGGGCGGAAATCATCAAGGTCGAGATGCCGGAAACCGGCGATGAGACCCGGCGATTTCTGCCTTTCAAGAACAACGAGAGCGGTTATTACATATACCTTAACCGCAACAAAAAAGGGATCACCCTGGATCTGAAATCTTCAGCAGGTAAGGAAATCGCCCTGAAGTTGGCGCAATGGGCGGATATCCTGGTGGAAAACTTCTCACCCGGAACGATGGCCGGCCTAGGACTGGACTACGATGAAGTGCGGAAGGTGAATCCACAGATCGTCTATGCGTCGATTTCGGGGTTCGGACAGACAGGGCCGTTGCGTCAGAAGGGTGCGTACGATGCAGTAGTCCAGGCAATGGGTGGGTTGGCCGGTGTCACCGGTTTCCCCGACCGGCCTCCGGTGAAGACGGGGCCGTCCATTGCCGATGCCAATGCAGGCGTCCACGCCGCTTTTGGTATCGTGTCAGCCGTGTACAATCGGCAAAAAACCGGTGAAGGCCAATATATCGACGTGTCCATGATGGACGCACTTTTCTCCATCCTGGAAAACTTTGTCGTGCTGTACACCATGACCGGCGTGAATCCTGAAAGGGCCGGGAACGAGAACCTGGCATCCGCGCCGTTTGATACATTCCCGACCCAGGACGACTATGTCGCTATTGCTACAGCCAACGATCGCCTGTTCGAAAAACTTGCCCAGGCGATGGAGATGCCGGAGCTGTGCCAAGACGAGCGTTTTCTGACGAACCCTCTGCGCAAAGCGAATTATGCCGAACTGCGGCCGATCATGATCGAGTGGACCCGGTCCCGGACTACCGAAGAGATTGTCAGTCTTCTTGACCGGTGCAAGGTGCCTGCGGCCCCGATTCTGTCCATCCGGGAGTTGGTTGCACATCCTCAAATCAAAGCACGTGAGATGCTGGTCGAAGTCGACCACCCGGTCGCCGGAAGATTTGACATTCCTGGTTTTCCCGTCAAGTTGTCAGCCACCCCGGGAACTGTTCGCACCCCGGCCCCCCTTCTGGGACAGCACACGGATGAAGTCTTGAGGACGATCGTCGGGCTGAGCGAACAGAAAATCCAGGAACTTAAAGCTACAAAGGTTGTTTAGGAGGATCTACCAATGAATATTCGTGAAGCTGTCGTCGTAAGCGGCGCCAGGACGCCGACCGGCGTATTCGGTGGTACGCTCAGTGAGTTTAACGCCCCTGAACTGGGGGCTATCGTCGTCAAGGAGGCTCTTTCGCGGGCGGGTCTTGAACCGGGGCAGGTCGATGAAGTCATCGTTGGGACGCACTTCCAGGCTGGAATCAAAGCGAACTCGGCCAGACAGGCTGCGATCGGGGCCGGCATTCCCGTAGAAGTCCCAAGTTGGACCCCGAACAAAAACTGCGGGACCGGACTGAAGGCGGTGAACCTTGCGGCACAGATGGTGATGCTTGGGGAAGCGGATATTGTTGTCGCCGGCGGTTGCGAGACGATGAGCCGGATTCCTTACATGATCCACAAGCACCGGTTTGGGATGCGCATGGGCAGCGGTGAACTGCTGGATTCCATGATGTATGACGGATTGATTGACCCGTTTATGAATTACCACATGGGTGTTACCGCCGAAAATGTAGCAAAGAATTGCGGCATTACCCGGGAAATGCAGGATGAGTTCGCTTTTTCCAGCCATGCCAAGGCGGCTGCGGCACGCGCCTCAGGAAAGTTCAAGGCCGAAATCGTCCCCGTGCAGGTAAAACAGCGTAAAGGGATCGTCAACTTCAGTGAAGATGAAAGCATCCGGGAGGATATCAGCCTCGAACAGCTTGGCAGGATGAAGCCCGTTTTTGTGCCGGACGGCGGTACGGTGACAGCCGGCAATGCATCCGGGATCACCGACGGGGCTGCGGCAGTGGTCATCATGTCCAAAGAGAGGGCCATGGAACTGGGTATCAAACCCATCGCATCCCTGAAAGCCTTCGCTTCTGCAGGAGTCCATCCGTCGATCATGGGTCATGGGCCGGTTCCGGCTGTCAATAAACTCCTGGCCAGGGCCGGGCTCAAAATCTCGGACATAGATCTGGTCGAACTCAACGAGGCCTTTGCCGCTCAAGCCGTGGCGTGCGTCAAGGATCTCAGCATCGATCCCGGCAAAGTGAACGTAAACGGCGGCGCGATTGCGCTGGGACATCCGGTAGGGTGTACGGGCGCCCGTCTGTTGGTCACGATGTGCAACGAAATGCAGCGGCGGGGCGCCCGGTACGGCGTCATCAGCCTGTGTATCGGTGGTGGGCAGGGGATTGCGACCTTGGTCGAAGCATGCCAATAACGGGGGTGCACGAAATGGACAACATGCTGTTGTTTGTCATAGGCGCGGGACAAATGGGGTCGGGTATCGCTCAGGTGGCGCTGCAGTCGGGTCATCGGGTCAGCATCCAGGACGTCGGCGAAGAAGCTGTCTCGCGTGGGGTGAAGAACATCGAGAGAAACCTTGCCAGGCTGGTGGAAAAGGGAAAAATGGTTCCGGAGCGGAAAGCGGAGTGCCTGGGCCGACTGAGTAAGGCTACAAGCTTTGAAGGAGCTGCCGCGGCCGATTTGATCATCGAAGCCGTGTACGAAGATGTTGCACTTAAGAAGAAGATCTTCGCGGAGCTGGATCGAATTGCGAAACCCGAGGCGATCCTTGCCAGCAACACCTCATCGATCTCCATTACAGAAATCGCAGCGAGCACCAAACGACCGCAGCAGGTTATCGGGATGCACTTCTTCAACCCTGTTCCGGTCATGAAGCTTCTGGAGATTACGCGCGGCCTTGCAACGAGTGATTCCGTTCTCGCCACAGCGCAAGCCGTCGGCGAGAAGCTCGGCAAGGTAGTTATCGTATCCAAGGACAGTCCGGGGTTTGTCGTAAACAGGCTGCTGGACCCGATGCTCAACGAAGCGGTCTACATGCTCGACGAAGGAGTAGCCTCTGTCGAGGATATCGACAAAGGCATGCTCAACGGCTGTAACCATCCCATGGGGCCGTTGGCCCTTACCGACCTCATCGGGCTGGATGTACTTCTTGCGGTCATGGAAGTCCTCTATCGTGAATATGGAGATTCCAAATATCGCCCGGCCCCGCTGCTTCGGAAGATGGTCCGGGCGGGATACCTTGGCCGCAAGACCGGCAAGGGATTCTATACTTATGGGGAGGTACGATGAATATGCCAGCCGATGCCAATGTTCTGCTTTCCATCGAAGAAGGTATCGCAACCATCACGATGAATCGTCCCAAGTCGCTCAACGCGTTGAATACGGACACCCTGCGCGAATTGAAAACGGCGATGCTCAAGGCTGATTCCGACGATGCCGTCAAAGTGATCATCGTCACCGGCGCGGGTGAAAAAGCGTTCGTGGCTGGGGCGGATATCGCCCAGATGCGCGATCTTGATACGCTTCAGGGGCGGCGGATGACAATGCTGGGACAAGAAGTCTTCAGCGTGATCGAAAACCTGGATAAGCCGGTGATTGCCGCCGTTAACGGTTTTGCGCTGGGGGGCGGGTGCGAGCTCGCCATGGCCTGCGATGTGCGGATTGTTTCCGAAACCGCAAAGTTTGGTCAACCGGAGGTCAATCTGGGCATCATTCCCGGTTTTGCGGGCACCCAGCGTCTGGCCAGGCTGATTGGGAAAGGCAGGGCGAAATACTATATCATGACCAGCAACATGATGAATGCCGCGAAAGCCTACGAACTCGGGCTGGCGGACGTAGTGGTCAAGCCTGAGGAATTAATGAGCGCATGCCGCGAAACGGCCAGGCTGATCATGAGTAAGGCTCCCGTCGCGGTGATGATGGCGAAGAAGGCTGTCAATCACGGACTGGACATGGATCTGGCTTCCGGAGTGGCCTATGAGGCCGAGGCCTATACGACCTGTTTTGCCACCCGGGATCGGATCGAAGGCATGAGTGCTTTCCTGGAAAAGCGCGCAAGCAATTTCACCGGGAAATAGGAGCCTTTCCCCCATTCACGGAATTCCTTGGACGGTGCTGACATGAAGGTATGCGTTCAACACCGCGGCGGATGTAATCCTTGTATTGACTGGAGACACTTGAACGGCTGGTGCGCCCCGAGATTGAAATTATCAAGCTGCAGGCCCACATCAATGACGAGAGTTTCGTCAGGGCCGGCGTTGAACAGATGCTTTCCACGATGGCCAGTATATGCCAGGGAAGAGGAGAACATGTTATGAGTTTCAAGATTTATCCCATGAACACGGGGTTCATAAAGTCGGATAAAGGCGTCTACATTACCGGCGGCGCCGGCTATGGGGTGGAAATCGAAGTCCCGACCTGGGCGTTTTTGGTCACGGATGGGAAAGAGAAGATTCTGGTCGACACGGGAATGTGCGATACCAGGGATGCCGGCTGGCATCATCCGGGTTCGTATCAGCCGGAAGGATTTCGAATCGACAGCCGGCTGGAAAAGCTGGGTGTCCGCGTGGAGGAAATAAATACTGTCATTTTCACTCATTTGCACTGGGATCATTGCGCCAACATGAAACTGTTCGTGAACGCAAAGTACCTGGTACACGCCAAAGAACTTGCTTTCGCGGTCGCCCCTCACATCCTTTACTACAAATCGTATTGCGCCAAGGCACTGGGAGCGGAGCCCCCTTTTGACGGAGTGGAATTTCAGACGGTGGACGGCGAGTTCCAGTACAATTCGTCTATCACGCTTTTTCCGACGCCGGGTCATTGCCCCGGACATCAATCGGTAGCGGTTAAAACCGACAGTGGCATGTATGTTATCGCCGGTGACGCGGTGTTTGCCGATGAAAATCTGAAGCCCGACGCCCAACGCAACCTGCCTTTTACTCCAATGGGACGATTTGTGAACGTTTTTGAGCTCTACGACAGCATGGAAAGAATTATCGGGCGTGCAGACCATGTTTTGACAGGGCACGGCGAGGGGGTCGGCGTTCAGCCTGTATATCCGTAGAGGCCGGAGCTGAGAGGAGGAGGACGCGGTTTCGACCTCGAACGGTTGAGGTCAATCCAGGAATGGACTACGAAAAACCTGTGGCCGGATAAGACAATCCTGCTCCACTGTGATATAGATACAGCTATGACCGGACTTTTCGCGCGGGAGGGAGCGGACCGCGACCGGATCGAGCAGGAGGTCCCGATATTTCACCGGAAGGCGCGAAACGGCTACCTCGCCATTGCCGAAAAAGAGCCGGAAAGATTTCTCGTCCTGGATGCCTCCAAGCCCCTGGCGGTGGTAATCGAGGAATTCTACGAAAGGTTCTGGCTGGTGGAAGTCGGGCGCTGACTTCTATAGTAAAGAAGGCCCAATCCTGTGGAAAATTCTTCGCATTCCATTCTGGAAAAGGATTCGCTGCGAATCCTGCGGGACGCGCTTAATACGTTGGAGGCAGGCTTTTCGAACTTGCCGCCGGCAAGCGCCGAAGTGGCGGATTACAAGGCCATGGAGCGGGTCGTTCTCGAAGTGGCCGAGCGGTTGCGCGATAATTACCCGTACTTTCATCCACTCTATGCCGGGCAAATGCTCAAACCGCCCCATCCTGTGGCGCGGCTCGCTTCGATGCTGGCGATCTGGATCAACCCCAACAACCACGCGCTCGACGGCGGGCGAGCCAGTTCCCGCATGGAAAAAGAGGCAGTGAGCGAAATTGCCGCAATGTTCGGTTGGGAAAAACATCTCGGACATCTGACCGGCGGCGGCACCATGGCAAATCTGGAAGCGCTCTGGGTAGCCAATTGCCTCAACCCGGCCGGCCGAATCGTAGCCTCGGAGCAGGCGCACTATACGCACAGCCGCATCAGCGCCGTCCTTAAACTGGAATATGAAGCAATTGCCTGCGACCGGCGGGCGCGCCTGGATCTCGAAGCGCTCAAAAGGCGTCTCGATCAGGGCGGGATCGGCACCGTTGTAGCGACCATCGGCACAACAGCCACCGGCTCAATCGACCCGCTGCCCGAGCTGATCGGACTCCGCGAGCAGTATGGTTTCCGCATCCACGCCGATTCGGCTTATGGCGGCTACTTCGGTCTGACCGGCAACTTGACCGCCGAAACCCGCCGCGCGTACGACCTGCTTCCGGAGGCCGATTCCATCGTAATTGACCCGCACAAGCACGGCCTTCAGCCCTACGGATGTGGTTGTGTGTTGTTCAAGGACCCCGGCGTCGGCCGTTTCTACAAGCACGACTCCCCTTACACTTACTTCAGCTCGAACGAGTTGCACCTCGGTGAAATCAGCCTCGAATGCTCGCGGGCTGGGGCAGCCGCGGTCGGATTGTGGGCCACGCAGAAAATGCTGCCCCTGGTGAAAGACGGAGAATTTGCCCGGGGACTTCAAAGTTCGCGCGAAGCCGCCCTGGAGCTGTATCGCAAGCTCAAGGCCGATCCACGCTTCCTCACCGCCTTCGCTCCGGAACTCGATATCGTCATCTGGGCGCCCCGGGCCGCTCGCGTGAGCCAAGCCTCCGAGATCGCACGCCGGATTTTTGCCGAAGCCGAACGGCGCCAGCTCTATCTTGCATTGGCCAATTTGCCGGTCAGGTTCTTCGATCTCCCGGCAGCCATGGAACCCGACCGCGACACGATAACGTGCCTGCGCTCCGTCTTAATGAAACCGGAGCACCGCGAATGGATCGACACCATCTGGAGTATTCTTGACCAGGCTGCCGATGCGGCGGCAATACCGCGGCCTTGATCTCCACGACCCGCCATCCCACCCGCGAGGCGCCCGCCCGCAGGATTACAAGTTCTGCAACGTTGCGTTCAAGTCGGGCTCTCCGGGATTCAAAGTGGAACCCGGCGGGGGCAAAAAGTGACCGCCCGGTTCTCACAACGTCCTGATGATCGGCCCCCCGGGGTCCGGCAAAACGTTGCTAGCCCAGCGCCTCTCGACTGTTTTAATCTAATAGCCAAAGCCCTTATCCCATAATTTTAATTTTATGCTCTTTACCGTGTGTACCGTATTTATTTGATGGATCCGGTTTGCTCTAATGACCTTTAGCATGGAAGGATGACACCACTTGAAAAAAACTCTCATTCCTCCGTTAGTCGGATTCCTCTTAATAGGCATACTCCCGGTCATAAACTGGACACCGCAATCTCTGCAGTGGGCCCCGAACAGTGAGCACGCCAGGTTTGTAAATCTGGCTTCAGCGGCAGTACCGGTCGAACAGTCCGACACTGTTCTCGCCGCTTTTGGCAGGGGTGACTATCAGGCCCTCGAGGATCAGTTTGGAGCCATTCTACGGGAGAGAAAGAAAAGGAGCGATGGTCACAGCTTCCTGTCTAAAGCCTACGACGAGCTTACATATGATCCGGATGTACGTTATTCAATGGAGCAAAGGCTGGTGCGTCTTGAGGACTGGCTGAGAAGCAATCCCTCTTCTCATTTCGCCAACGCCATGATCGGAAGCTTCTATGTTACTTATGCCTGGGATGCCAGAGGAGGAGGGTTTGGGGATACCGTCAGCGAAACAAATTATCGTTTATTCAAGGAGAGGCTTCTGAAGGCCCGCAGCTATCTGGAAAATGCTTATCTGGCTGACCCCTCCGATCCAATTGTACCCTCCGCGTTGGTCAAGGTTTCAATGGGGCTCGGGGATGATTTTGCAGAAATGGAGAAACAATTCCAAAGGGCCATCCAGGCTGATGTGCTGGAATACTGCCCTTATAAGGCCAAACTAACTTATTTGATGCCCAAATGGCATGGCTCGCAGGAACTGATGCTTTCATTCGCAAGAAAGACTGCAAGGGACGCTCCTTCCAATTCGCTGGCCCCGCTGATCCTGGCTCAGGCGCACTGGGAAATATACGAAAGATCGGCTGACAAGAAAATGTATTTCCGGCAGCCTGAAGTATGGGATGAAGTAAAATCCGTGTACAGCTTGATATGCAAGCGATTTTCGGGAGTAAAGGAACGTCACAATTGGTTTGCCCGCGCAGCCTATTTGGCCGGTGACTTTGAGACCGCGAGGGAACAAATGGCCTTCGTCGAGAAGGACTGGTCACAACGCGTCTGGGGTAATTTTGCAGATTTTTCCAGAGCAAAGGCAGAAATCCTTGGCAAGTGAGGGACCTCCTGGATCTGGCAAGACAAATCTCCTGCTCCTCAGAGTAAACTAATGTCGGCCCCTGGATGTCCTGCCGGTCTTAAAAATAGACGAGCTATCCCTGTCTCTGCTGCGAACCTCTTTTCTCGGGGCTCCCTTATCCGTATCTCTCATCTTCGATTTGTCCGCTTCCCCAACTTTCTTGTCGCCCTGAGGTTTTTTATCCGCATCGGCAGACTTCAACTTCTCCCCTGTTTTAGGCGCTTGCTCATGCTCATCCTTTCCCTCAACTTTCTTGTCGCCCTGGGGTGTTTTATCCGCTTCGGCAGACTTTATCTCCTCCTCTCTTTTAAGCCTTCGCTCATGCGAATCCGCACGCTCCACCCACCTACCCTTTAAATTATCCCATTCCGCGGTGCTAATAAAGTAGGGCGACTCGTTCTTACCTTTGTAATAGTAAATTTCGCCTGATTTACGCTTACCGTCAACCAAATGCTCATGCGTCTTCACCCGGTCATGGCTGTCATATTCCCAAAACTCTGTGGAAGAAGATAGGCGATGATGATCTTTATCATAATAATATATAGTACGCCCTCCCAGCTTTTCATTACGTTCATATAAGTTGACGGTCTCTTTCGCAACTTTACCGCTTCTGTCGTTATAATATTCTATTTTTTTCTCGTTCCATTTTCTATATATAGTGGTTCCATCATCGTTTGTAGCACGTGTGTAGCGAATTATCGTCTCGTTATCAAGTGATGGGTAGTCTACCCCTGACTGGCCCATGTGAGATGTCCAGTTTTTTATACGAATTACATTGCCATTGTCGTCCTTAATAATAATCTTAAATCCTGTCTCTGTTTCCACTCTCTCTGTCGTGTCAGCCACGGCAAATTCCGTAACGAAAATTCCAATCGCCATTAAAATACTAACAGAAATAATTTTTGATATATTCATCGGATTATCTCCCTGCACTTATCAAGATTAATATCACTGCGGCACGAATCTTACCGTATCGTTTTTCTACCGCCGGTGCAGTATTGGAGACCAAGAGGGAGTATAAGGATCTGAAAGGCGGCAAACGGCGTCTGGTCTTTTTCATGCCATGAGTCTCTTTCTTCTAGACGAAGGGTCTTTGTACTCTGATTCACAAAGACCTTCATCTATTACTCCTGTAATAAGTTAAGACAGGATGAAGGAGAAACAATATTTGTCAGGTAACAACCGCTTCATATTGTTATACTATTGATAATACTATATAATTTGTTATAAACCTGCTCTGATGGACGACCGGCGGCGCCTCGCGGAGCGTGCAATATGCGGCTCTTGAGGCTACTGTTGCTGGAAGGCCGAATGAAGTAGGTGATGAGACGGACTTCGCAAAACTCATAAGGACCGGGACTGGCTAATGCCGCGTCCCCCCGAAGCCAAAATTGCTTGAACCACAGCCGGTAGCGATCAACCTGAGGAGAGATAAGGTCGAGAACCCCATCAGCCGAATGGGCGTTTTCGCTCGAAGTCTTACGTCCAAGAGATCTCCGTTGCCGGCGAAGCAAAACAGCAAATGGGGGCGGGCCAAACGACATTCAGTGATATTTTGTTTGCAGTAGCCTGAAATATTTACATTTCTTGACGATCCCCACGCAGCCTCTTACCATAAAAAGCATGAGAAGAAATTTCACCTCACTTTGGTGGCAACCGACCCAGCGAAAGTGCTGAAGTGACGCTGCATCGCTGCTTGGAGACGGTGCGGCCAACGTTAACCCGAATCTGGTTGTCACAGGCTGAATCGCCAGAGCTTTTAAGCTTATTGGGCGCCATCTTTGGGTGAGCGCTTAACGGCAAAGGAGAGTTCGATGAAAACGGATACCGCGCCGCAAGTTCTGCCAATGGACCAGTACAACAGCGTTTTGGTTGCCAACCTGCATCCACCTGGATGGAGGAACCCGGAACCCTCCGGCCGCTATGATCTCGTAGTCATAGGAGCCGGCACCGCCGGACTCGTAACGGCGGCAGGTGCAGCAGGGCTGGGCGCAAGGGTCGCTCTCGTAGAAAAATACCTCTTTGGCGGCGATTGCCTTAACGTAGGATGCGTTCCATCCAAATGCATCATTCGCTCCTCACGTGCCGCTGGAGATATCCGTGCTGCGGCCGGATTTGGCGTCAACCTGACCGATACGGTTGAAGTGAATTTCCCCGCCGTTATGGAGCGCATGAGACGACTACGGTCGGGAATGAGCGACCACGATTCGGTAAAGCGTTTTCAGGGTCTGGGAGTCGACGTGTTTCTGGGGGAGGCTCAGTTCACCGGACCGGATTCTGTCGTTGTGGGAGACAAAGCTCTTCACTTCACCAAGGCTGCAATCGCCACAGGAGCACGGGCGGTAGAACTGCCGATCGAAGGCCTGAGAGAAGCGGGATACCTCACTAATGAAACGGTTTTTTCTCTGACGGAGCGGCCCGGACGCCTTGCCGTCATCGGAGGCGGCCCGCTTGGATCAGAACTGGCCCAGGCATTCCAGCGGCTGGGATCGCAAGTTTTTATTTTTCAGGGGCCCGACCATCTCTTAAACCGCGAAGATGCAGATGCAGCCGAAATACTCCAGAAGACTTTTCTCAGGGAAGGGATTGAACTCATCCTCAACACCCGCCCCACAAAAGTAACTCCCACCCAGCAGGGAAAGCAGATCAGCTACGAGCGAGACGGTAAATTAGAGAGTTTGATTGTGGATGAAATTCTCCTTGGCCTTGGGCGGGCCCCCAATGTCGAGGGGCTCAATCTTGAGGCGGCAGGGGTCGAGTACGACAATAAAGACGGGGTCAAAGTGAATGATTATCTCCAAACGACAAACTCTCGGATCTATGCTGCCGGAGACATCTGCCTTCAGTATAAATTCACTCACATGGCCGACGCCACCGCTCGCATTGTGATTCAGAATGCACTCTTTATGGGGCGGAAGAAACTGAGCACACTTCACATTCCCTGGTGCACCTATACCGATCCGGAAATCGCTCATGTCGGGATGTATGAAAGAGACGCTCAGGAAAGAGGCATTCCTTTGGATACCTTCATCAGACCCATGAAGGAAGTGGACAGGGCTGTTACGGACGGGGAGGAAGAGGGATTTGTGAAGGTGCACGTGAAACGCGGCACCGACAAGATCCTCGGGGCCACCATTGTGGCCCGTCATGCGGGTGATATGATCGGTGAAATCAGTCTTGCCATGGTGGGAGGACTTGGCCTCAAGACCATGGCCAACGTAATCCACCCTTATCCGACTCAGGCTGAGGCCATCCGGCAGGTGGCCGATGAGTACAACCGCACGCGATTGACTCCATTTGCAAAGTCAGTTTTGCGATGGTGGCTTGGCTGGAGACGGTGGAATTTTATGGAGAAGCTAAAAAATATTGGGCACGGGTCCGCTAAGGGGCCCCAAGGCTTAGAGGCTTAGTCGCATGGAATCACATGAAAAACACATGGGAGCAGAGATAAAGGCGGCCGCGTTGGTTCTTTTCGTAATCACGGCCGTGGTCATTGTTCGCTTCACACCGGTGAAAGAATTCCTTACAGCCGAAAGATTGGGCAACTTTCTGGAGAATGCGGGATTCCTGGCCCCACTGGCATTTATCATTGTGTACGCGGCAGGGGTATGCCTGTTTGTGCCGGGGACCCTTCTCACCGCCTTGGGGGCAGCCATCTTCGGACCCTATCTTGGCTTTCTCTACGTCTGGGTGGCGGCCATGTTGGGATCTAGCCTGGCATTCTTTATCGGGCGCTACCTGGGGCGGGATTTTGCCGCGTCACTCATCGGCGACAGGCTCAGGAAATATGATGAGGCCATCGAGCGAAACGGCTTTGCCACAGTACTTTACCTGCGCCTTGTCTACTTCCCGTTTACCCCCTTGAACTTCGGCATGGGATTAACCCGTGTGCGTTTCCGGGATTATTTTTCCGGGACGGCGCTGGGTATCATCGTCGGCACCTTCATTTTCACTTTCTTTGTCGGGACGGTCAGAGACGTCTGGGCAAGCGGCGAATGGAGAGAATTGCTTAGCTGGAAGGTATTCTTCTCACTTGGTCTTTTTGCCTTTTCGTTCTTCATCCCCAAAATTATCGAGAGGGTAAAAGCATTTAGGAGAGTTGATGCGGGATAACTTCCAGCCTGGTTTACAGTATTGAGCATGCTGATATGGGCTGACAACCCTCTACAAGACCTTCTTGTGGGTATAAATAATAAGGAGAACCTGATGGAAAAATGCTTAACTCTGATACAGCGGGTGGCAATCTGCTTCGCAGCGGGGGTTATAGGCGCGCTGGCCGTGGTCCTTTTCAGCCGCGTCCTGTTTGAGTTGGGGCTTAGCGCGGCATTCGGGGTAAAGGCCCCGGTATCCCTTAAATCGCCGGACATATACAAGCCGCTCTTCTGGGGCGGGCTGTGGGGTATCCTGTTCGGGCTTTTTATAGAGACCGCCTGGAAGCACCTATACCTCTACGGTCTTCTATTCTTCCTCGCGCCGGTGCTGGCGCTCTACATAGTCTTCCTGCCGATGAGCGGCGCGGGGTATTTCGGGCTTGAGCAGGGACCGCTGTTCGCAGTCTACCTGCTGCTGGTAAATCTGCCTTTTGGGATAGTCACCGCTTTGGCAGCAATGGCGATAATAGGGAAGAACCCGACGTTCTGCGGGGTCCAGAGATGAGCACCTACCTGATTAAGAATATTTGAGATCGAGTTCCTTGATCCCGGCGCTCAAGCCTTTTCGTTCACGTTTGGCTGAAGTTGCAAGCAAGGAGTATTGAAAGTCACGCCTTAAGGGGCAAGTGATTCTGCTGGCTGACGCTCGCATTCAAGAAATCTGACTTCGATTCAGGTGAACGCAGGGGGGGAAAAAACATGGCAGATCCCATTCTGGTCACCGGCGCGGCGGGCCGCGTCGGCGCGGTAGGGCGCACGGTCACCGAACTGCTGTTGAAGCAAGGCAAAGCGGTGCGCGCGATGGTGCGAAGTGAAGACGAACGCGCGCAGGCGTTGCGCGACATGGGTGCGGAGGTCGTGGCCGGCGATCTGCTGGATCTAGATTCGATGCATAGGGTGATTAGCGGCTGCGAGACGATGTACTTCGGCATGTCGGTTTCGGATGCCTATCTGGCCGCGACGGTCAATACGGCAGCGGTGGCTAAGCATCACGGCGTGAAGGCGTTCATCAATATGTCGCAGATGACGGTCTCACAGATGAGCATTACGGAAACCACCGCGAGCCCGCAGCACAAGCTGCACTGGCTCGCCGAGCAGGCGCTGAACTGGTCCGGTCTGCCGGTTGTGCACGTGCGGCCGACAGTGTTTCTCGAAGGTTTCTTCCTGATTTTCACAGCGGATTCGGTCAGGAAATCAAATCAGATCAGACTACCGTTCGGCCAGGGCAAGACTTCGCCGGTCGCAGCGGAAGACGTTGCACGCGTGGTCGCCGCTCTGCTCGCCAATCCGCAGCCGCACATCGGCAAGATCTATCACCTGACCGGTCCGCAGTCAGAGAACATGCATTTCTATGCACAGGAGTATTCGAAGGCGCTTGGCCGCACGATCACCTTTCAGGACATTCCGGTCGGGCCATGGCGGGACGGGCTGCTCGAGCGCGGCTTGCCCGTTCACCTGGTCAACCACCTCGCGACGATGGCCGATCTGCACCGCGCTGGACGCTACGACCGGATGTCGGACGACGTCCTCACGTTAACGGGGCAAGGGCCGCTGAGCGTGCAGGAGTTCGTCAGGAAGAATGCGGCGGCATTCACCGCGCCGGCAAAAGAGGCGATTTATGTGAACACACAGGCGGAAAGAGCACGGCAGATCTGAAGTATACAAAGTCGAAAGGCCCGTCTCTAACCATTAAAAGGTGCATTCCCGAAGCTGAAGGTATGGAATGGCACCTAACTCACATTATCCCGGAAGTATCCCATAAATATTTGTGCCGAATTCAAAATGGAAATTGGTGGCTTTCACTATTGAGTGCCGTTTCAGGGCTGCGTTCTATGAAAGTCGATTCCCTGCAGGTTGGGAGAGCGAGTTTCTAATCGCTCTCCCGCTCTGGTGTTACCTGGCTTGTGGGGCTTCATCAGGTACTATCTTGCTTACAAGGAAACGCGAGAACTGGCAGAATCTTTGCTACGACAAGATCAATGAAATATCCGATCAGGCATTCTGGAAGTACATTGGAGAGTGCGCTCGATGGAAAGAACTGGAAGATTTTTTTGATTTCCGAATTTGAATCTAGTGGAGAAGTGCATGAAAAAGCGCATGTTTTCAGTATTATCGATATGCGTAATGTTATTTATCGCAGCACCGCTCACACAGGCGCGAAGCGCTGATTCTGTGGTCACAAATGAATCGATGTCATTACATAATGATGATTTAAAGTATGTTTATAAAGCTGGTAACGACATGATCTTTACAATATACATAAAAACGAGCAGTATCAGCATAGGCAGCACACTTAACAATCAGATTTACCATTGCCGAATAGTAAATGTGTGTTCACAAAATGGCAAACAAGTTGTCAACGTAGGAGAAGGCATTATGATAATAGACGATGAAAAAATTGAGTACGGTAGAGCAGTATATGTGAGACAAAAGGTAGATCATCATGGTACGACATAACTATACTGATGAAGTCGGGCAACCGCACAGCAAGTAATTCCCCCATTCTTCGTTCAGGGGGCGGGGGCGACCACTGTTTCACAGGTAGTCTTAGCCCGCTGTCTTCTTTGTGCTCTCACTCGTGGAGGTTTTGGCTGAAGCCGTAGACGCCTTGTTGGAAACGGTCGCGCGCGCGTTTAACACAAGTCACGGGTTATGCCTTGTCCAGGCACAGAACTCTGATTCCGACAGCTTGCCATTTCCAACCTGATTCGCACTCATAAAAGCTGAACCCGAGCCCCCAACCTCCGGGTTCAGGTTGCTGCCCTGTCCCTCGCCGGCGTCTACCCAATACTGTTCAAAATCTTCCTGGTTCATGTAGTCCTTGCCCTGGGCGTAGTCTGCAAAGGCCTGTTCACAGGGCAATGCTTCCGCCTGCGCATAGGCGGAAACACTTCCAACAACCACAAACGATGCGACCGAAAAAGCGGCTAGAAACAATCGTAAGGCTCTCACTATTCCTATCCCTTCAAATGGTTAACCTTTTCACCATGTCATTTACTCAGGACGCATGATGAGGAATCGAATCCTGCTCTGCATAGTGTGTTCATAAAAGTCAAATTAACTCACTATAAAAAGGGTAAACATCACTTTGCCGGACGGCAATCTTCACGGCTGAAGGCTATGGGCTCGAAGTAATTGCAGGCCTGGTATTGGCGCCCAATCATGAATTTCAAAAGATTTGCTTGTAGAATCCCACTGAGAATTTCAACTCGGGAATTCGCAGCTTTTACCTGTTGCTAAAATGGCGATACGTCGGCCTGCGTTCGGTGAGGCTGAACGGCGGCCGGCTGGGGCGAAGCCCGGGGTGTCTCCGACCATCCCGCCCGAGGTGGCGGAATCGGTAAGCAGCCGGATAAAGGGCGGTAGTCTGGTTTATATCCACGCCGGCGGCAAGCGTTGCGCCGCCGAGGGATCAAGGCGGGCGGTCAAGCACAGTAAAGAACGAACGGGTAGAGTAGAGGGCAGGCACAACGCCTGCTCTCTACTCTACCCCTACCATCGCACTAAGGCTGTTCTCGGTGCGCGCGGTGAGTCACCCCTCGAAAGTGGTCGAAATTCTCAATGGGGCTCCGACCTGCCGGTTGTCAAGACCGATCTGGATCCGATATGGAACGCCGGCGCCCGGCGAGTTGGATTTCGAAGACGTCAAGCGCCAAGAACACGAAAAGCGAGGGCAATCCATCCCTCTTATATGCCAAAAGATAACCCCTGAACTCTGAACGGGTGAATGCCAAGCGCAACTGGTTGGGTAAATACCAATTCTCATCAGAGATTCCGCATACTTGCCGTCTTATCCATAATAATTAGCATATTAGATTATGGGTCTGGGGTGTAACCGTCGTCAGGGTTTCGGTTTCGATGAGGGTTACGCAGGTGACAAAATAGGCCTCTAATGAGGAGAACGAAAATGAGAGACAAAGTGGTACTGGTCACCAGCCCTCCTACAGGTATCGGACGTGCCACCGCGTTTGCTTTCGCTAAAGAAGGCGCGAGGGTCATCATTTCAGGTCGCCATACGGAGAAAAACAATGTCCAAGAAACTTGAAGGTAAGATTGCTCTAATCACGGGCGGTTCGCGGGGCATAGGCGCCGCGATCGCGAAACGTCTGGCCGCGGATGGAGCGAGCGTGGCCATCACGTACGCGAAGGACGCCAGCGCGGCTTCCGCCGTGGTCAAAGCGATTGAACTCGGTGGCGGAAAGGCCGTCGCGATCCAAGCGGACGCTGCCGACGTCGAAGCTGTCAGGGGAGCGGTCGAAAAGACCGTCTCGACCTTCGGCCGACTTGATGTGCTTGTGAACAATGCCGGCACAGCTATTCCGAAAACGTTCGAGGAGACCACGATCGAGGAGATGAATCGCGTGATCGACATCAACGTCCGCGGCACACTGGCCACGACGCAGGCGGCGCTGAAGCACATGAAGAGCGGCGGTCGCATCATCATGATCGGCTCGTGCGTGGGCGAGCGTGTCCAAGCGCCCGGGCTGGTAGCCTACTCGGCCACGAAGGGAGCCGTAAAGATGTTTACTCAGGGGTTGTCCAGAGAGGTCGGGAGCCGGGGTATCACGGTCAATAACGTCCAGCCGGGTCCGATCGACACGGATTTGAATCCCGCGGCGAGCGATTGGGCGGTGCCTCAGAAGGCCGCCACAGCGCTCGACCGCTATGGGCATGTTGATGAGGTCGCCGCCTTGGTGGCGTTCGTAGCTGGTCCGGAGTCCTCATACATTACCGGGTCGAATCTTACCGTTGATGGCGGAACGAATGCCTGACCGGCATTGCTTCCAGATCAAGGAGGTAGGAGAACCGCGATCCTTTGCAGCCTCGATCAAATAGAGATCAAAATGGGACCAAGTTAACGTCTCTATCGCCAGCGATTGCCCCCATTTAATGGCCGATAGAAAATGTGTAGCGCTTCCAGGACCATATGAACCTCTACGTCGGCACAAGCGGCTACTCTTACAAGGAATGACAGGGCACGTTTTACCCCGTGGACATGTCCGCGAAAGGGATGCTGCATTATTACGGTGAGCGTTTTAGAACGGTTGAGATAAACAACACCTTTTACCGCATGCCCAGCGTGTCGGTCCTTGAAACATGGGCGGGCGATGTTCCCGCCGATTTCAAGTTCGTGCTCAAAGCTCCGAGGCAAATCAGTCACATGAAACGGCTAAAGGACGCAGCCGATTCGGTATCCTATCTGCTCGAAGCCGCCTGGACCCTGGAGGAGCGCCTGGGGCCGCTGCTTTTTCAACAGCCGCCAAATTTGGAAAAGGATGTGCCGAGGCTGCGTGATTTTCTTGCTCTGCTGCCGTCGAAGCGTAGAGTTGCGTTTGAGTTCCGCCATCAATCGTGGTTCGACGAAGAGGTCTTCGGGCTGCTGCGCGATCACCAGGCCGCGCTGTGCATTGCGGAGGCTGAGAACGATCTTGAAGACCCTTTCGTTTCGACCGGGGATTGGGGCTATTTGCGGTTGCGGCGGCCAGACTACGACAATGCGGAGATCAGGAAGTGGGTACATCTTGTGCGAAAGCGATGTAACATAATGTTTATGGAAGGAATTCCGGCTGGCACAAAGTTGCCGTGCCTCTATGCCAGCTTGACTATACCTCAGGAGTGCTTACATGCTATTTCATCTCCAAGCATATTCAGGAAGAGGCAAGGCCACGATGCCCAGTCCCTCTGCCGGGTCCCCAAACGACGATTCGTATAATATACATCACGCGCTGCTGCAGTAGGTGACACTCTTAGACAACATTTAACCCAAGGAGAGCAACATGAGCGAAGACCTTAAGCGCTTCATATGTCTGGGGTGCGGCTTCCTGTACGACGAAGCCCTGGGCCTGCCCGAGCACGGCATCGCGCCGGGCACCCGATGGGCGGATATCCCTGAGAACTGGGCATGTCCGGACTGCCTCACACCAAAACACAGGTTCGAAATGGTCGAGATTCCCTATGCCGCGGGTGAGCCCCATCCGCCGCGGGTGGGCCCCATCGCGCCGCCGCCTGACCCCTCACTCCATATCATCTAGAGGAGATCAACCGTGAAAACTTCCTTCGTAATGCGCGCCGAGGCGCGCGGCTACAACAAGTTACGGTCGACGGGCCCGCTCGCGACTTACATCTCGGGACATCCCGAGGCAGTTCTGATTCGCCACTCGAGCTTCAACTTTGGCCCGTATCAGGCCGGCCGCGCAGGGTTCGGCCGACTGCGGGTATTCGGCGACGAGGTCTTTACCGGACCAGGCTGCGGTTACAACATTCACCGTCATCACAACTTCGTCATCTGCGCGTTTGTCCTGCAGGGTGAGCTTACGCACATCAACACGGTGGGCAACATCGATCAGTTGACATCGGGCGATTACTACGTCTTCTCCGCAGGTTCGGGGGGCAAGCACTGCGAGGTGAACCTGAAGAACGACGACATGCACGCTATATATATGTGGTTCCTGCCCGACCAGCTCCTGCTTCCCCCGTCGTATACGCGGAATCATTTCGATGCCCTGGCCAATCGCAATCAGCTCGTTAAACTGGTGGGCAAAGCGGACGGCGCGCTGCGCCTCTCGCAGGATGTCACGGTGTCGCGCCTGTCGAGTGACACAGAGATTGCGCTCGACTACGTGCCGCAGTCGGCCTCGCACGGCGTCTACGTCTTCGTGCTGGAAGGTGAAGTCCATTGTAACGACGTCACCCTTGCCCGCCGCGACAGCAGCGGAATCTGGGGTGCGAAGCAGATCAACCTCCGGACATGGCCGCAGGAAACCGACCTGCTAATCGTAGAAACGGCCCCATAACCGGGCGAAGTGACCCGACCCGCTCGGCGTCCCCTCAATCGGCAACCAGACAGCCTCGCCTGGCGGCGATGCAATGGAGAACCCAAATGCCCATACTGCAGATCTATCACCCGCAAGGATCGCTGACCGGTGAACGCAAGGCGGCGCTCGCCCAGCAATTAACCGACGTTTTGCTGTTGATGGAGGGCAACGCCAAGACGGCTGGCGGTCTCGGCTTCGCATCGGTTCTGTTCACCGAGGTCGCGCAATCCGACTGGTGGGTCGGTGGCCGTACCGATGCCACTTACGTCGCGCCGCCGGGCAAGTTTCTGGTTCGCGTGACCATCCCCGAAGGCTATATGAATCAGGTGCACAAGACCGAGGTCCATGCCGCGGTAACTGCCGCCATCGTGGCCGTCACCGGCAACCCCAACGATCCCGGGCAAGGAGGGAGCGTGCAAGTCATCATCGACGAGGTTACGGAGGGTAACTGGGGCTCCCATGGTAAGACCATCAGTCTTGCCAGCATCGCCGGCACGGTCGGGCTGCCCAAGAACGGGGAGCGCTTCCAATGGGTCCGGGCTTATTTCGATGCCAAAGCAAGACAGTTCGCGGCGGCGGGGTATCCTGCGGACGTTGGCGGCCTTCTGGGCGAGTCGGAATGATGACAGGTTCGAACGGCTTGCAGGCTGTTGCTGCACTCAGCAACTCCGGCGGTTAGAACTCGTCGAGCTGAAGGCTTTAGCGCCCGGCCGCGACTTCGGCGACTGTGGCTCGATCACGGCAATCGCCGAGCGCGTGTACGCTGGAGTGGTGGCACACGCGAGCACCCGGGCGCAAAGATCACGGTGATCGAGCGGGCCGGCCATTTTACTCCGCTGGAAGAGCCGGAGGCAGTCACGGCGGTGCTACGCGGCCGGCTACAGATACCGATTTAGGACCGATTTAGCAAATCAATGAACCGGGGCTACGTTAAACCGCGTTTGCCTCCCGGTGAATTCTGGAGATATTTGGAAAAAGGAGAGGAAAAATGAAATCGTCATTAATAAAGATTTTAGTCGCCGGTTTTCTCGTGATCGGGCTTGTGTCCACCGATGTTGCGGTTAATGCCGTTGATGTGGGCCCACGTCACGGCAATCTTAGAGCAGCCCAGAAACTCATTGAAAGAGCAATCAATAAGATAGCTGCCGCGCAGGTGGCTAATGAATACGACATGAATGGCCATGCAGCAAGGGCAAAGGAGTTACTTGACCAGGCTTATGATGAAATCAAAATGGCGGCGCTGGCAGCCAATAGAAATAGATGAATCAGATCTACCTGCAGAAGGTGGGATTGCGAGAAAGGAGCCGTGTTTTTCAACCTCAACCGCGCGGTTGAGGTTCAACCTGTGCTGAATTTGGACAGTTAGCCCGGTAGAATGGGCACAGCTTCACCCTGCCCGCCGGCATTTTCGCTGCAGATGAAACAACGATGCGGAAATTGACGTGCGGCGCTGGGTGCTGTCGCATTATAGATAATCATCCCCTGAAAGGGCTTAGAATGATGAGATTGTTTCTCGCGTTCCCGCGAAGCCCCTTTTTTCTGATTTATCTTATATTAGGCATAACTTTCAAATGACGCCCGGCGCGTCTGCACGTGGTGGACATGAACCTCTACGTCGGCACAAGCGGCTATTCCTACAAAGAATGGAAGGGGACATTTTATCCCGGGGATATGCCCGCGAAGGGGATGCTGCATTATTACGGCGAGCGCTTTAGAACGGTTGAGATAAACAATACGTTCTATCGCCTGCCTAAGACATCTGTTCTGGAAGCTTGGTCCGGTGAAGTTCCCGCCGATTTCAAGTTCGTGCTCAAAGCATCGCGGCAAATCACCCACATGAGGCGGCTAAAGGACGCAGCCGATTTGGTATCCTATCTGCTCGAAGCCGCCGGGACTCTGAAAGAGCGCCTGGGGCCGCTGCTGTTTCAATTGCCGCCGAATTTGAAAAAGGATGTGCCGAGGCTGCGCGATTTTCTTGCTCTGCTGCCGTCGAAGCGTAGAGTTGCGTTTGAATTCCGCCATCAGTCGTGGTTCGACGAAGAGGTCTTCGGGCTGCTGCGCGATCATCAGGCCGCGCTGTGCATCGCCGAGGCGGACAACGATCTTGAGGTCCCTTTCGTTTCGACCGCGGATTGGGGCTATTTAAGGTTGCGCCGGCTCGATTATGGCGATGCGGAGCTGAAGAGTAAGCTGAAGCTGGTGCGGGAACAAGGCTGGCGGGATGTATTCGTGTTCTTCAAGCACGAGGATGAAGGAACGGCCCCCCAGATGGCGAAAAAGTTTCTTGAACTGGCTGTGTGAATTGAGTTTCCTGGGGGCTTTGCACAGCGAATTGTCCAGTTTTCGAAGTATTGGTCAGTCCGCAAATCCAGGCGCAGTGCGTGGGCATTCAGGTCAAGCGGAGACTTGACCGTACGCAGTAACAACTGCTTGATAATGTTTCCATAAACTCGAAAAGTATTTCCATGAATTTCTGAAAGTGTTTCCATAAAGCCCAAAAATCTTTCCATGAATGTTTCCATGAGTGTTTCCATCGACAGAATGTTTCCATCAGTAAGGGTTTGTGATGATTATGCTTTTTGTTTGTAATGGAAACATTATGGAAACACCTGGAAAACCGTGAATAGTGAATGGTGAATAGTGAACAGTGAGGAGTGAGCGGCGCGAGGCGCCTGGAGTAAAGACTGAGGGCTGAGTAACGGATATTCATTTGTCAAAGATCTTGGCTTCGCGGTGAGCCGTGAACCGAGGACGGCAAAAGCCGAAACGTCTCGATTCAAATCCGGGCTATATTTTAACATGAACAGATTGAGCCATGCCAAACGGCAACCGGAAGCGGCAACCAGAAACGGCAACCAGAAGCGGCAACCAGAAACGGCAAAAAGGCGGTGATGAGTGAAGGGTGAAGTGTGAAGGGTGAGGAGAAAGGACTGGCGAGCCGGTTGAATGGGTGAATCGGTGGAGGAGTGACTCGAAACGGCTCTGGCCCGGTCCGTCAGAGACTAAGGAGAAGCTTCAGTTGCCATCGGCCATCCGCCGCTAAGCTGCTGGAAGAAACTGCGGATTAGGAGTCGTGTGACGCCCGAGCTTTGGGACTTCGTATCAATTCTGCCCCCCTGCCGAATGGACATTTTCGGGGTTAAAAAGCAGGTTTTAAGGCCAAAAAATGGGCGTCTGCGACACCCATTTTCGCTTCCAGCAGGCTTTTAGCCCGGCCCGACCCCGAACCGCAATATTGGAGAAATGTCCAGCCACTTATGGAAAGGAACCGTGGTTTGGCGCCCGTCAGTGTGGCGATACTGCCGGTGGGACCCTCTCTGACGGACTTCGGTGAAGCCGAGTTTTTCAAGAATAGAAACTACCTCTCCCGGTTTCAGGTCAGGTGGTCTTCCCATTATGCCACCATGACGACATGGGTCCCCACAAATTCGCCTTCCAATAAAGGCTCCCCGTCTTCGAGAAGCATACCTATGACTTCCTGCAAATTCCGGTGGAGTTCATCCAGTGTCTCCCCCTGGCTGTGCGCCCCAGGAAAACCCGGGACATACCCGACATACAAACCGGTTTCGGAACACTTCTCAATTATAGCGGTGAACTTGTTCATTTTAGGCCTCAGGCATTTAGCGTAAAAAGAGACGCGCGACGTTTCAACGCCCATATATGAACAATACGGCCTCAAGCCCTTTTTGGCGATAAAAAAGGAGTATTGCCTTCAATGGCAACGGAGGCCGTTACTGATTTCGCGATAAGCGGGTAGGGTAGAGAGAGGCCTGCTCTCTACCCTACCCTTCTACGTTCTACTTGGGCTCAACGCCAGAATTTCCACCACGACGGTCGAGAACGCTTATATCGAACCAGAGGAATCGTTTCCGGTTCAAACAGCGAAGTATCCATATAACCCTCAAGCTGGTAGCCAAACAGTTCTCGCAGGGCAGCTTCTCCTAACTCCAAAGGGTGGAAGGGGAAGGGATAAGTATCCGTCTCTTTCTCGCTGTCGATGGCCGGGTGTTCGCCTGACCAATATGGTTCTTCAAATGGCAACCGCTGCCCGATGTTTTCGAGGATGCCGCTGTCGGGTGAAAGACTTAGAGAGCGGAGCAACTTTCCGTCGGCCCATATCGCATACGCAAACCAGTCAACCACGCTATGCATGGCATGGAGCGTGATCGTTCCCCTGTCTCCGGCGGCGATGAACCTTTGGTGCAGCTTTGACGGGTGGTCGATGCCGAATTCTTTGGCTGCAACGACCGATACCCCTGGAAAGCATCCGATGTGCAGCTCGTTATCCGGCGGGCACGTGTAGGAAAGATCACCATCGCCCAGAGGCTCAAGTTTTTTTTCGGGGAAAAGGGTGCCGGCGAGCCTTTGAGTTGCCTCACGATCCAACTGAGGGTTAGCGCAGAATGCTTCACGCGCATTTGAGACTGCATATACGAGCATCCAAGTCTTCGCGCCCATAGTTCGGCTCCAGTAAGTTGAATCAGTTTCTTGGGATCTCCGGTTTACACAGAGGGCATATACGGGGCCAAAGTTCATGATCCGGACTTCGCACCCGGCGGCACACTTTGTTCAATACATCGGCCTCCGGAATCCGGGGGCGGACCTCTTCGTCCCCTGCTATTACGACGCCTCCTTATAGTACTGGACAACGACACGAGATGATAGCCAAAGATCAAATCCTGTGCTTATATTACGTTAATGAACCTCTACGTCGGCACCAGCGGTTATTCTTACAAGGAGTGGAAGGGAAGTTTCTATCCCGATGATCTGCCCGCCAAGGGGATGCTGCATTATTACGGCGAGAGATTTAGAACGGTTGAGATAAACAACACCTTTTACCGGATGCAACCTATTCTATCATCGTTCAGACCGTTGCCGAGTTTCCGGCCGCGATATAGAATCCATTTCGAAGTTAACTTCCTCATTGTTTTTCCCCTCACCTTTTGACAACTGAAAAATAACAATGATAACTGCATTTCGATGATATCCCTCTAAGCTTGTGATGTTGTGATGCCAGAATGTCACCGCTCGCCCGGAGGGCAACGCTGTGGAGCTGGCCGACGATTCTAGAGCTTCTTCGCGGGAGAACCTGCATCTTCGGGCAACAACCCCTTGAACCGGGAACCGCTTTGCAGACTGATGCTGAAACGATTTTAATCCACAAATTTGGACAATTGCGGAAGACTATGCTACCCTGCACTGCTATGAATGTAATTTTGCCTTTTTCATTAATAGCTTACGGTAATTCCAGTATGCCACAAAGTCGGAGCTCACGTCTTCCTTATTTCCTGAATCGGGCAGCAGTGTAGGGAAAGCAAGCAGTGCCCTCGACAGCAATTGACGGATGTCGTTATGGCCCCAAAACCGTCTTATGAAGAATTGAAACAAAAGTTGGCAGATCTGCAAAGTGAACTTCTTGAAAGAAGACAGGTAGAGACGGATCTGGAAAACGAGCTGATGAAGTTCCGGGCACTGTATGACCTGGCTTTAGCCATGCATAGTGATCGGAGCCTCGATGAGTATCTCCAGCACATTGTTGATAAATGCAGAGAAATATTGCGTTCTGAAATATCCTATATTGCGCTGCATGATGAGGCCCGGGATGATTTTTACAAGCATACCTTCTCCGGTATCCGGACGGAAGCCTTCAGAAACCTGCGACTCCCTTCCGGCAGGGGCTCGGGTGGGCTGATCTCAAGAATGCGGCAAGGTTATATCGTCAATGACTATTTAACGGAGCAGAGCTTCGACCGAAAAGATGAGCAAATCATCTCGGATGAGGGAATAATCTCGGGAATGGCGGTGCCCATCCAGATGGGCACAAAAGATCTGGGCGTGCTCTACGTCTTTAATCGAACGAAGACCGCTTTCTTACAGCGCGACCTGAATACGCTATTCCTCATCGCCAATCTTGCATCTGTCGAGATCAGCCGCAAGCAAGCCGAGGAATTGCTGCGGGTGAGCGAAGAGCGTTTCCGTTTTATGGTGGAAACCACCGGCGATGTAATCTATCACCTGCGCTATGACACGATGACTTACGATTATTTGAGTCCGGGGATCGGCAAGCTTACTGGATACTCCCCGGAAGAGATAAAAACTATTGGATTTTCCAGCCTGGTCACCAGGATTGACCTTCCTTTGCAAGAAGACGTCTCTACCAAAGTGATTCTCGAAGATCGTCTTGCGGGGAAGACCGGCGAGTACAGGGCAGATTATCTGATAACCACAAAGACCGGGACCTCCAAATGGTTGCGCGACCATTCTTTTCCCTGGTACGATGATTCTGGCAAGAATATAGGGTCAGTCGGGATTCTCAGTGACTTAACCGACTACAAAAAGGCCGAAGCGCTCGTGCGGCAGCGTACAGCCGAGTTGCAGCGAAGCAATCAGGCCCTCCAGGATTTCGCCTTCATAGCCTCACACGATATGCAAGAGCCTCTTCGCAAGGTCGTCTCTTTTGGCAACATGCTCCAGCAAAAGTATAAAGATTCGCTCGAACAGACGGGCAATGACTATCTGAACCGGATGCTCGATGCAACTAAGCGCATGCACTCCCTGCTCACGGGGCTTCTTGAATACTCAAGGGTAACGACAAATCCTGAGCCTTTCAGGGAAGTCGACGTCTATGCCATTATTCATGAAGTCCTCTCCGATTTGGAAATTACAATCAAACAGACGGGAGGAGAAGTAAAGGTTGGAGAACTCCCCTCCATTCAAGCCGATCCTACACAGATTCGGCAGCTATTCCAAAATCTGATTGGCAATGCTCTCAAGTTTCACAAGGAGGGGGAGAGGCCGGTCGTCGATTTGTTCAGCACCACAACAGACGATGGAACTCTTCAAATTTACGTTAAAGACAACGGTATCGGCTTTGAAGAGCAGTACCTCGACAGGATTTTTGCCCCTTTCAAGAGGCTTCACGGCAGAGGAAGCCAATATGAGGGAACTGGCATTGGCCTGGCTATCTGCAAGAAAATAGTCGAGAGGCACGGCGGTAGTATTACAGCGAAAAGCACGACGGGACATGGCGCAACGTTTATTATCGCGTTGCCCTCAAAACAACCTGATTAGACATGACAATCCACACATAAGAGAAGGTCAAGGACATCGGCTATCGGCAGCCATACTATGCATTCTGTCCTTCAAGCACTCTCCGAAAAGAGATAATCAACCTGTCTTGCCACCGTACGTAATAATTCTTTGAAGTGACCGCCTTCTCAGGCCCAGCGAAAGTTTTCATAGCTTGCCACTGGTGAATTTTGCGATTTCTCAATATATGATTTATTATTTTAAACATAATGTTGAGATGGCATTTTAGCTTGTACCATCCTTCGCAATGTTAAGGCGAATGAGGACCATATGAACTTCTACGTCGGCACCAGCGGTTACTCTTACAAGGAATGGAAGGGCACGTTCTACCCCGTGGACATGTCCGCGAAGGGGATGCTGCATTATTACGGCGAGCGTTTTCGAACGGTTGAGATAAACAACACCTTTTACCGGATGCAACCTATTCTATCATCGTTCAGAGCGTTGCCGAGTTTCCGGCCGCGATATAGAATCCATTTCGAAGTTAACTTCCTCATTAATTAGCAGCTTTGTCCTCGGAGGCTTCCCCCATAATCTCGGTCATCACGACGATTTCATGGTGTGCTTGACTCACTGCGAAAGTGCCTGGTTTCGAGCCGGGAACTTGCTGAGCGTTGTCAGCTCATATGGGGGTTTAATATGGTCAAACGGAGACCCCTTTCTCTACGCGCTACTGAGTGCATGAGCGGATTCGCAGAAGAGAAGACCGCACGTTCAGGCCGTAACATGACGCCTGCTGAACGGGCACGACAAAATCTCCAGAAAAAAACCAAGGCCGATACCCCAGACGCCGTTTATGATAAACTCTGTCAGCAGCAGAGACGCATGCCAGCCTCCTCCCAGGGGGAGGCCCTTGAGCGGCAGAACTACGAGAAGAGTGACCAGCGATGTGACGACAGCCCCGAACAAAAAAGCCGTTATCCAGTAACCGCTGTGGGCCGGAAACCTGTGGTGAATCAGGGCAAACAGAATCCCCCAGACTCCGCCCCAGAGGGCCAGCGAAATCACGTGCGGGATTCCAGAAGGTTTGGCCGCCGCCATCGAATAAGGAGCAAAAGGCGCAAGGCCCACAGCCCAAAGCACCAATAAACTCAGTTGATGAAACGTTAAAGTGGCGAACAAGCCGGCCGTAAAACCAAACAGTATCCGTGTCGGATAATCCGCAGATACAGTCCTAAAAGCCATGACGACCTCCTGAAGAAACATTCTGTAATAGCTGATATATATAATAGTAAGAAGTGATGAGGAATCATGCAGAACCGATTGAAATTTAATGAAAATACCCGGATTCCGGCTTTGGCCTGAATGACGCCGGTGTGTGCCGGACTCATGTACGAGTTTCTAATTCAGGACACTACACATTGTACCCAATCACGTGCGATCGGCCCCGGAAGATTGTTCATAAAGAAGCTCAATGTCCCTGCTGTTCCCGGCCGACTGACCTTGCGGAACTTGGATGTTGGCCCGAAAAATTCGACCCAAACCCGCGTCGTGACCACCCTTCTGCGTCCAATAGAACCTGCCGCCGTCAGTGTCCACCGCAATGCCGACACACCATTTCCTCTGATCCGATCCCGGCCGCGAATCGCCCAGGCTCGTATCCACGAGAGTTTCGATTTCCGACCCGTCCAGGTTTGCCCGCATCACCCGCATGCCTTCCCGGTCCGACCAGTATAGCTTGCCGCTCCTCTTCTCCAGATGGAGCTGCTTCGGCGTGAACGTGCCGCCAGGCGGAACGATGGTGATCATGTTCTTGCCATTGAGATCCGACCGCATGATCGAGCCATCATTCCTCTTGGGATCACCCATATTGGTCCAGTAGATGTGCCCAGCGGCGACATCGAGCACCAGGCCATCGGGCAACCTCCGGCCTTCGTTGATGATGGCCTTCAAATCGGAGCCATCAGGGTTTGCGGACAGTATGCGGCCGGCGCCGAGGTCCAGGAAGAAGAGCCTACCGGACGTGGGTGCGTTTTTCGCCTCTGCGTCTATCGGTGTGGAAGCTATCGCGCTCAGTATCCGTGTCCTCGTCGTCCGCCCGCCCGAGCGTAGGCAGGTGCTTGCCGAAGTTCAATTCAAAGTCGCTCGGAACGCCGTAACCCATACTGCGGATCCTGGCACGGCGCGTCAACTGACCGGGCCAGGCCAGGGCAGAGAAGAACATATCGTTGCTCGACTGGAGCTCGGTAGCTGTCGGCGTCCCAAACCGATTGACCTGGGCCTTCACCGCGCCCAGCGCTTCACGGTCGAACGAGGCCAGACGCCGGACGAGCGCATCGACAAAGGAGTCGAGGTCGTCATCGTCCAGCGTGCGGTTCACCCAGCCATAGCGCTCGGCGATATCAGCATCGAAATCGTCGCCGCTGAGGACGATCTCAAGCGCGCGCGAGCGGCCGACCAAGCGCGGGAGCCATTCCAGCGCTCCGCCGCCCGGGACCAGTCCGACGCCGATCTCGGGGTTGCCGAATAGGGCGCTTTGCCGGCTGGCGAAGCGCATGTCGCAGGCCAGCACGAACTCGTTACCGATGCCGCGCGCGCGGCCGCGAATCTTGGCGATGCTCACGACTGGCGTGGACGAGAGGCGCAGCACAAAGTTGCGCCAAAGGCCCAGCACCTCCGGCCGTTCGGCTGCCTTGGATACGTCGAGATGGGCGATGAAAAAATCGGGATTCGCCGACTGGAACACTACGACCTTCACGGACGGGTCCGCCTCGAGGTCAGTCATTAGCGCTCCCAATTCGACGATCGTTGTGGGAACAAACATGTTGATCGGCGGGTTGCTGAAGGTGATCGTCCACCGGCCCGGATAGGTGCGGTCGGTGTTGAACTGCGAAGGGTTAGGCATGGCGCATTTCCTCCTCTCTTGTGAAGAACCCTACCGTAACGATCGGAAGCCCGCGCGAACATCTTCTGAAAAAAGTTGCGGCTGTTCCCAAGCCGCAAAGTGCCCGCCCTTCTCGTGCCTCTTGTAATAGACGAGTTTGGGGTACGCCTGTTCTCCCCAGCTCCGCGGGGCTGGATAGAGTTCGTGGTTATGCTGCCTGATTCCACAGCAGCTTATAAAAAAATAGTAATCATTACGATATCTTGCAATAAGCAATCAGGAAATTGGCACATTTGATTTGCTGCGTTGAAAATGCGCTCTCTCTGGGGATCAAGCACGGGAAGGATGAAGGCGGAAACCTCGCTCTAATTGGAAATGGGAACCCGGGTGAGCTACTAACTTCGGGGTTGTTTTTTACGCACCCCTGGGAGTGGGGTTTTAAAAGATGGTGGCTGATGCCCTACTTAATGGTGATGGGAACTTACCACTCCATTGATTTTATGAGAAATCAATATATGAAATGAGAGTGGTGAGCATTATGGGGCCTCATTTCTCTGGGATGAGGAGAGTTATAGTGGCTTTTCGGGATGGAGTTCCTTTGCCAATGCTCTTCCTTGACAGAGAACATCCGGGAGGTTTTCGGGATCGGAGGCTTCCCCCATGATCTCAGTCATCACAACGATTTCATGGTGTGCTTGACTCACAGCGAAAGTGCCTGGTTTCGAGCCGGGAACTTGCTGAGCGTTGTCAGCTCATATGGGGGTTTAATATGGTCAAACGGAGACCCCTTTCTCTTTGTCTCTTTGTCCGTTTACCGTTACAGTGAATACAGTCCCGAAGAGATCCACTTCGACTCCCACCAGGATGGCGTCAATACCGAGAAGAGTGCATATTCAGGTTTTGACGATCATGAGCCGGGGACCCTTTCGTGTGAGTAAATGCTTGCCACAGTCTGTCAGGGATCGAGCTTTGCCCATCCAAAGCGGTCACGGACGTAATTGATCATTTCCACGACCCCGCCATCCTTGACCTGCCTGTACGGGCTCCACGAGCGGTACGTCTCGCCCTTTTTCGCGCAGTAGAGGGAGGTGAGGTGCGCAGTCGCTTTTCTCACCAGACCTTCCAAAGCAGCCGGCATGGCCTTGCCACTCTTCATATGAGTTGCGCCTAGCTGGACACAAGCGAGCAGACCGGCGGTCTGGAGTGTCACGAGGACAAGGTTGCGGTGATAGCATCCGAGCGTCCGGACTTTTTTCCCCAAGGTTTTGGGGAAGTAGCCTGGAAACCAGACAGCCCTGCCCGATTCCAAACCATAGAGGAGATGGCCCGCCGGCATGTATTTCTTATTCTTGAAAGGGTAGCTCGTGCTTGCATCCAGAGGGTGCAAGGGGTTTATCTTCCAGAGCGGATGCCAGCCGCTCAAGGCCTCCAGGGCACGATGGACGTCGCCGTTGGCAGGGTTCTCCACAGTGGGATCATCGACATCACCTTCGACCGCCGTGGCGACGCTGAAGGGCGGCTGCAGGGGAGCTTCACTTCGAACGCCTTCGCCGAGGGCGGCCGCACGCAGCTCATCTAGGCCGCGGCGCGCGATGGCGTTGATGGAGCACTTCGCAACCGTTTCATCGGACCACCGACCTTCATAGGTCCAAACGTCCCTGGCGTTGAAAGCGGCTTCGACCGTTTCGTTCAATGTGCCGTCCTGCTGAAGTACAATATTGACGACGACCCCAATGGAGTGCGGATAATGGTAGCATTCCATGTTCATGGAGCGAACGGGCGGCGAAGAGGCCACTTTGCAGGGCGAGGGCGCCTTGAAGGGCAGTACGCATTTCCACGCCTTTTCGCTGTCGACGCAGTCCAGGCTGCAGTTGCCCAGGTAGTATTCCCAGAAATGCTGGCCCGCGCTCGACAGCCACGGCAATGAGAGGCGGCTCTCGCCCGTTTTGATACGACTGAACTCCTCCCCGTACGCGAGTGAGTCCCCTAGGAAAGCCATGGGAGCGTTGGGAGGAACAAGGCACGAAAACCCCTCCACCCAAATGAACGACAACCTCAACTGGTTTATCCGGATTGCCATTGACATTCCATCCCTTTCGTACTATCTTTTTTGTGACTTTGTCGGTGCCATGTGGCTCCAGTCGGAGCGCATCCGCAACCGTATTGTTTGACGTTCGAAGCCTTGAGGTCCCACTTCGGCGGGATCGAGAGGCCGTGACAGAGATCATCGCAGTAACGTCAAAGAGCACGGTTGCGGAACACTGCACCCGCCGGCAGCCCCACGGGGGCTGCCAACCCTTTTATTTCTGCATTCCCTAGACCTTTTCCTCTACCATACGAATCTCGCCAATATCCTCACGAACGGTGACATTGGCGCCATCCAGTTTCTTCTTCACGGGATGCTCACCTGTATATTTCCAGGAGACGTCCAGCATCTTCACGTCGTTTCCTTTGCCGCAGCCCCTCTCTATGAGGTCGGCCAGGGCGTCCGCATTTTTCACTTGGTCCAGCTGTTTCATGAATTGACTTGCGAACTCTACAGTTCGCGTCCCCCTCCACTCCCATACGATTGGCGGCGAAATCCAGGCTTCCGTTTGGCCTTCACGCCGTTGTTCGAGAAGGAGATATTGCTGCTTGGTAGAGCCGACCGTGACATCGACCGCCGTCAGGGAAAAGCCGAGTCCGTTTAGGGCGAGCTTGCGGAGTACCTCGACAGGCGAGTCATCCTCCGAGAACGTGCGCTGCGCGTGCTTGGAAGCTTTCCAGCGTGCCATGAGGCCCATGCTTCCGGTAATAACCAGCCAGACGAATGCCGCCACACCGATGGAGCCGATCCAGACCCAGAATACGTCTCGCATCCCATAGGCCACAAGGTAATTGCGGGGGCTGCCGAACCAGCGCGTGATAAAGCTGTATGCGGGAGCAGCCAAAAGAGACAGTGTGATGGCGATCAGCCAGAACTCCGTCGATTTTGCCTCTAGGGCCGGGGCTTTCTTCGGGCTCACAAACTTCCATAGCGCCATGAATGCGGCAGCCATTAGAAATCCCGGTAGAAACAGGAAAGTGGGCACTCCTAGCAGCTTCAGGATGTCCGATTCACCCAATACGCCGACGCTCAACTTTTGACTCGCTAGCAGGGTGCCCGAAAAAGGTTGACCCCACTTCTCCCAATGGATCCCCAGCTCCAGAAGCAGGAGATGCTCACCCGTGTGTACGGCGTTTTCAGCCTTGATCAGAATGGGGAAGGATCGCGATTCCTGTGGAGCGAGGGAAACTCCTCTGCCCGGATTGCAGATCAGTAAGAAAAGATCCAGGGGAGGAGACGGAGCGGTGATGGACTCCACCAGGATGGGCACGGCGGCGATGTTTCGGACCACCAGGAAAGCAGTTTCAGGCCGGTTTTCCTCAAGGGTTTCTAGTGAAGCCTCCATCCGGGCTTCTGCAACCTTATCGATAGAGTCGGGAAGATTTTCCTGGATATCCACAGTGGCGGTCGCAACTCCTGGAGTCGGCGCCTCGGAATTCTTCGTCTTCCACTCGTAATCCAGCCTCAGATACATCCCACCTGAAGCAGGACCGGACGCGGATTTGACGACGTGGATATTCCACGCGTGGCTGCCGTCCACTGCCAGAGAATCTAGTTCGGGCGTTGCGATGCTCACGGCCACACCAGCGTTGCTGAATCCGGAAAGTCGAACCTTCCGCATTACCCGCTGCGTAGCGTTACGGACCACTGCCAACACATCAGCCCCCTGGCCGGCAGCCAGCTTGACCGCCGAAGGCGAGATCTCCAAAGCCGCAGCAGGCACAGCTGCGAGCGCAATGCCCCGGCAAGGCAGGACTGCCAAAAAGGACGAAAAAACAACCGTCATTACCAAAAGCATCACCGCCGCCCCTGACGTTCGGCGCAACAGATTAATTCCCACTTTCAGCATCCTCCTCCCATCAAGACACCCACGCGCTACAGCGTGTAGACAATGCAAATTGCAGGGCGGATGAGGCGTGTCTCGTAGTGGGATGGTTGGGGATCGGACCATGGTATCGACTCGATTTCTATGGGTAAATGCTAAGAAATCATGCCTTATTACTATTATTATATCACACTAGCGTCAATTGGGAGGCATTACCATTGGACATTGAATAGGTTTTTGTGGATAATTTCAAGCGTATAAAAGCCGACCGAAGCGTCTGAAAAAGTTTATACAGCATCTTGCCAACAGGTGGAGCCGACCTGGTCTCAAGATATGATTCGGAAACAGCGGTGATTCAGGCGTTTCTTTTCTCCATTGCGAGGAGAGAAACATTCACCACTGCATACTGCCGGAATCCCAGAACTCGGTGCGCCGTTGTCTTTTTTTCCTCTGAATGGGAAAGAGTCTTCCCTGCCCGCCCTAATATTGGTTTAATGAACCGTGCTCATACGAAATGCCCCGCCGTCAAGGTTGGGGGACACCCCTGGATTTTGCTCAAACGGCTGTTGCCGGGTTCGGCCCTGAACTGAAGTTGGATCAACGGGGAGAGTGTCTCATGTTTCATTTTCTTGATGCCATACCTTACTCGATGCTAATCATTGTCGCGATCCTAATGCCCATGGATCCGGTATATTTCATCTATTACTATTAAAATGCTTTTGGAACTTGCAGCTTAATATTGTACTTTGGTGAAGCGAATTGGGGACCATATGAACCTTTACATCGGCACAAGCGGCTACTCCTACAAGGAGTGGAAGGGAAGTTTCTATCCCGATGACCTGCCCGCGAAAGAAATGCTCCACTATTACGGTGAGCGTTTCAGAACGGTTGAGATAAACCGATTCGGTATCTTATCTGCTCGAAGCTGCCAGGGCGCTGACAGAGCACCTGGGGCCCCTGCTCTTCCAACTGCCGCCAAATTTGAAAAAGGACGTGCCGGGGCTGCGCGACTTTCTTGCTTTGCTGCCGCCGAAGCGTAGAGTTGCGTTTGAATTTCGCCATCAGTCGTGGTTCGATGAAGAGGTCTTCGGGCTGCTGCGCGATCACGAGGCCGCGCTGTGCATCGCCGAGGCGGACAACGATCTGGAAGTTCCTTTCGTTTCGACCGCGGATTGGGGCTATTTAAGGTTGCGCCGGCTCGATTATGGCGATGCGGAGCTGAAGAATCGGCTTAAGCTGGTGCGGGAACAGGGCTGGCGGGATGTATTCGTGTTTTTCAAGCACGAGGATGAAGGAACGGCCCCGCGGATGGCAAAAAGGTTTCTTGAACTGGCTGCCAACTGAGTTTCCTGGCGGCTTTAAACGACGAATTGTCAAGTTTTCGAAGTATTGATAGTCCGCAAATCCAGGCGCATGCTTTGCGCGAAGCAGCGGGGCGAGCTTTCTGATGATCAGATTGAGAAAATTCGAAAGGCTCTCGGAAGACCTGGAGAGATGTCGGCCGCACAAACCACATATAAAGAAGGATGGGAAGCATAAAAGATTGTCCACACGGGGCTGAACCAATTGCTTTCCCGATTATTTCCCGCGCGCAAGTGACATTGACGGGTAAATGCCTTGAGTGGTAGTGTGCTCCATCCCCCGCAATTATGGAAGCTAATGGAGGTCCACTGCATCCATGAGAACCTACTCCACACCCCAATCAGCCTACGATGGTGGAATCACCAAGCTCGCGATCTTTGAATGCGTGGGCTCAGTCGCCCTGTATGTGGGCATCGGGGTGTACCTTGGGACATTCAAATACTTAGCCCTGGCGGTGGTCTTTGCGCCTCTAATGCTGTTTCGGACTGATGTTTCGGCTAGGTGGGGAATACTGCTGTATGAAAGGTTTACAATTCTGTTGCTTGCCTGGTTCGGTGATCATCACAGTTTAGGTGACTCTGTTTATGCGGGGGGGCCGAAAGCAGTCTTTTACTTTAAGAAGGTCATATATTTTTTGTTAGGTATTATTGTATTTACAGTGATCCCTGTGGTTGGAGTCTCGGTCCGCATCATAGCAACAGTGTATTGGGCGGTTCGAAAGCCTTTTTACACATTGGAAAACACACCTAAGAATTGGCTACGTCAGGCATTTTGCACCGACCTAGCCAGCCCTCCAGAAATTTTACCTCTAGAGGCAACAATTGAGTCACATGATCTCAACTTCAATGGAATTCTGGATTTTATTCATAGTGAGGGCCCTAAGCTGCTAATCCTTTTAGTCACTTCGCCCATAATTGTCCTCGGATATATACCAGCTGTCATTTACCGTATCTCCTTTAAAGCTACAGTGCTGGTCTACGCGCCTTTCATCTGGGTGGCTCACTCGACTCTGCGGAATCCGTTGCCACTCAAAGCGCGACTCGAACGTATCACGAAAGGCGAACTTGAGAAGGTGCGTCGTGGCCTCTCGTGGATTATAGTGACCGCGCTTGCTGCCAAGTTTGCCTTAGTTTTCAATTTGGTTGATAAGAACTACCTTGTTTCAAAATTTCCGAGCGAAAAGATCGTAACCAACTTCGTCGTTCTTGGCGACTTGCCGTGGTGGCAACTTACGTTGGTGACGGACGCGGCATTGACCTTTGTCCTGCTTTGGTTTGCAGACGCCGCATTAGCTCGTCTTGATGGACAGGGTGCATGGGGAGAAGACTTCGTGCTCAAAACAACATCAACGATATCGTTTGTCCGAGCTGCACTGAGCATTCTTACCATTTCGCACTTCTTCAATGTTGCTTTTATGTCCACGGCCCCTGGCTGGCTGACGCGTCTGCTAACCTTTTAATTTGGAGTGCTTGGCGAAGCCATTGATGGTCTAAGAGAGTAAGTCCATGAATTTGCAGAATGAACAACTTTCTGACTTCGAACCCCTAATCAGAAATTTATATGAACTCGCATTTTCGACTGAGAGAACTGCAAGAACGCTAGCCTTTCCTTCAGAGCGAGCTTACGTCGAAAGCTGCCATGGAGATTGGACCTCCGTTCAAAAACGAGTAGCTGAAGAAGTTATCAGCCTTGATGCGTTAAAGCGACACACACAGGCTGACTTAAAGAGGCATAGACGAGAAATCAGCAGTGATAAACCTATTACTCAACATTTTCTAAATCTTATCAATGTTATTGACAATAGAACTAAAGTATTAAGGCGCTTGGTAGACGCCATAGCTCTCAGGATGCTAGACAACAAAGTCTGGGTGGCTAAACGTTTTGTTCTTCATGATAGATTGCAAAAGCCAGACATTGAGGCAATTAAGTTTAACCTAGAATTTGCTTCACGTTTAGATACCGGCCCTGAACATTTCTGGTTGATTTCCGACTTAACTACGTTCATCGGTGTGGGCGATTTCATTCTTAGAACTTACACGGGCAAACGGTTCAGGTGGAATATTTTTGAGATCAAGATTGGTAAGCTTAATAAGATTTTAGTGGATTTATCGAATTTGGAAGGTCCACCGAAGGAGGAAGTCATTGCTGGCCTTGGTCCTCATGCTCCCAAGCAATTGGACCGTATAATTAAACAGAAGAATCGAACAAATGAAATACTGAAGTTCATAAACAAAGGTAAAGGCGCGGATATTCGAACTGGTATACCTTTAATATTAGATCCGAAAGAAAGAGTGCTCGCCCATTATGACGATGCACTTATTGACGCAATAGATGGTGCTAAGAGGAAGCAGGTGTCGCTATGCGTAGTCGACGGTTGCCTTTCCGTTTTTGCTAGTACGCTCGATACTGCTGAGACCTTCCACTTTTTGTATCATGTCGTAAATGGGGGTGTAGAATGTGCTTTTGAGGCAGACGATGAGGCTAAGAAAGAGCACGAATATAATAACATGCTTCAATTACTCGGTCACCCTTACGTGAAAGACATAATACTCCATAACTTGAATGCATGTTGTCATACGCCATTTTACCTGTGGCCAATCGAAAATGTTATGAACGATTTACTGTTTGATAGAATGAGAGTTGTGCTTTACCTCGATATACAAAAATATTGTGATTTGTATACTGCTAAGGGGTTCAAGGTTGAGTTACTTTCGAAGAAGGAGACGATCCTTTGCCAAAAGTCATTCGGTGGTAATCTCCCCTTGCTGAATGGTAGAGCAATCAAATTGACTAATCCACTAGGAAACAGCGTAGGATTAGGTCGAGGTAATCTCAATAGAATATTTTTTGATTTGGTTCGTCCCATAAGTTCACTCCAATGCTATGATAATTTAACACTCTTTGAGGAGCGTTAAAGCTGAGGCGCTCAGTATTGATTTTGTTTCGACCAAAGAGAATGGAATTGCCTTTTAAGTGCTTGAAGGATGACCCTCATGAGTGTCGAAAACCGCTAGGAGGAAGTGCTTCATGATAATCTTCAGTCATCAAACCCGTGGCGCGATTGCCCAAGTTCTCTCAACGATTTCCACTGAAGCCGCTAAGACTTTCTTATACAAGCATCTTGGCATTTCTGAAATGTACTCCTTTATGCTCATTTTGGCCGATGCACCGCCCGATGCACTCAGGGCAATGCTCAATGAACTTCTCATTCATAATAAGATCCTTTATGCGGCAGCGCCTGTTAAACACGTATTCAACAGTGGGATCGAGGAACTTGAACGTTGGGCACTTCATGACGGCTGGATTGTCGAGGAAGATGCCTTGGTACGTGTTACACCTGCCGCCGAAGAGGCAACTGGCATTCGAGACAGGTTCCTCCAGGACCTCTCGACGAGCGACCTTGATAGTGATGGCGCGATCAGAAATGCAGTTGAGAACGCATCGAGGAACTTTGTTGCTTAACCTCCAGATTTCAATGGCTCTACTACCAACGTGCGTATCGCCTTTGAGACTGTAGCGAGACGAGCTGCTGCTGTCATTGAGGCACGGAAAAGCGGTAATTATCCAGATTACCCTTGGGGGAAAGCACTACAGCTTCTCCGCGCAGATGGAGTCATCGAACCTCAAGAGGAGGAGATCCTCGCGCGTGTATATACGTTCATAAGCCCAGGCGCACACGTTCCGAGGGGCGTTACCGCTGAGGAATGGGCGCGGCTCGCCCGAACATTCGGACTGAGTTCTGCATACTTTCTTCTCCGGAAGTACTCAGCGATCTCATAGCATCATGCACAGAGGATCACATGCCCATTTTGCAAATAATAACCTTAATCAAGGATATTCTTCTTGGCCTTGCAGCGATTACCACTGCTTGCGTTGCCATAATCGGATTGAATAAATGGAAGCGGGAAATCAAAGGTAAGGCAGATTTCGAAGCAGCTCAAAGTCTCATTCAGGCGACCTATAAACTTAGAGACGCAATTTCTATCTGCAGATCTTCGTTTATCGGAGGTAGCGAATTCCCAGAAGGCTACACCTTCGGTGCGAGTTGCGCACACTCACCAGAAGTGCACGGGCAAGCATATGCACATGTTTACCAGAAGCGTTGGGAACCTGTGTTGCGGGCGATACAGGATTTCGACACGTTCACTCTGGAAGCAGAAGCTTTGTGGGGGGTGCGGATTAGAAGCAAGACCGATGAATTATGCCAACGCATCGCGGAACTTCGCGGCAGCATCGAAGCGGTTATAGGGGATAAGGCATCGGGAGGAGAGGACTTCCGAACCGATCCTAAATTCGGAGAAGAGATGAGGTCTATTGTATCAGGATCGGGATCAGAAAAAGATGAATTCTGGCAAAGAATTAAAAAAGCCATTGTTGATATCGAAAAGGAGGTCCGGCCCCATCTGAAGCGCAACTAAAAGAGGGCGATGACCAATGAACGAAAAGATGAAACAAAAGCTTGAGCAGCTCCGCTCTGACTATACAGGTATTGCAGGGAAACCGTTCAATTACTTTTATTGTCCGATCTTATTCCGGGATGAGAACGTACCGCTTTGCCAGGCCCATATCGTTAACAAAGCATTCGCTGGTTCCTCCAGGGCATGGACCGTACAACGAATGGACGTTGACAACTTTTATGGTACTTATTTTGAAGCTGATTTTGAAATGCTCCAGTATGGCAAGAACAGAGAGATCGGCGAGATTTTTATGGACAAGAAACTTCACAAGAAGTTTCGGCCAAAGATTCTCGTTGACGAGAAGCAAGTCGACTTTTTCGTGCCGCAGGGCAAAATTCCGGAACAATTCACGGCGGTAGAGGTTGAGAAAGACGGTCGTACGATTACCGTAGGTCTCAAAATGGCGAAGGATACTGTCCTTTCCCTGGCAGAAGGGAAATGGCAGATAGACATTTCTAAGGATTTAAGAGTAGCTTCACTCGTTTCAATAATAAAAGCAGCTTACCTGACCCTTTTCGAAATCCTTGGCTATAGCTATACATTTTCTGCCGGGGGACAATTCGTCGGTCACCAGATCTTAGGTAAATTCTTTCTCGCAAATCATGGCCAAATGAAATCGGTCGTTCAAGAAAGCGCTTTTTCTTTCTTCCGTGAATTTGCTAGTATGGTCCGGCCACTGCTATCATCGGGTTTCGATTTCCAGGGTTCAATTACAGATAAAATGTTCCTTGTTTGCTGGAGTAGCAGCGGGTTTGCATGGGCAATAATAGTATTCATTAGAACAGGCCTTCTCTTGCATGCGGTAATGCTCCCAGTTTCTGACCGTGCGGATATGGTCCCTACCTACTTCGACTTCCTCAGAAGTCAGAATGAATCCATTTCTGTGACCCTATGCAGCTATGAGCAAGGGCAAAGGCACTGGGATATGAAAAAACCAAGTCGCCTGACGTGGCCAAAGACAGGAGTTCTTTATCCATAAAGTAAGTTCCTGCATGGTTCGAACGTCCAAACGATTTCTCCAATCCCCAGAACAGAAGATTATGAGCATTTTTCCACTCGTATAATCATGAATGAATACGCCCATTTAGACTCCGTGATATCGTTGACAAAATCGGTTGCGAAACATGCAGGAGAGATATTGAGTGATGACGAGGATAAAGGAAACGCTCCGCGGACTGCAAAGAGGTTCCTAGAGTTGGCCCGCGTAGGCGCCAGGGATCAGGTCTTTGTTTCTCATCCCTGAAAAATGGGCTCGAAAACTTCAAAGAAATCCAGCCGCCGCGCCTTCGGACGACAGAACATCATCAGGCGCGGCGGCCGAATTCAATTCGGTTTATGGGCGCATGAAATGGCCATAATGTAGAGTATGGTTGATGATATGAGATTTGATCCGGTCCACCGGCATCTTTTCCTTTATCACAAATCGATATAATCCGGCCCTGGCAATATCGCCCACCAAAAGGACTCCCACCAGGAGAGCCCCATCGGGCGAAAATACCAGTTTCCGGTAGGCGCCGGGGGAGCCTTGCACGTGAGTTTCATAGTTCTGACCGGTAGTGTGCACGATTCCCATGGATACAAACGAAACGTCCGCCACCTGTGTAGCGTTTAGAATGCCGAAGGTGCCGCCATATTCGGTGGTTTTGCCCGCCATATTGAATCCGGCGCAGCGGCCCATTTCAACGGCGTTGGTCCACAATCCGGTGACAATTCGCCCGCCGGTAATGGGATCAAAGGTCACCGACACATCCCCGGCGGCGTAGACATTGGGTGCGCTGCAAGCCGTGAACGTGTCCACAACTACGCCCCTGTCAACTTGCACACCCTCATGATCGAAGTTGACGTTTGGCTGCACCCCTTTGCCGATGCATACCATCTCGCAGGCAATTTCCCGCCCGTCGTCCAACAGAACTCCGCTGACCCCTTTCCCGTTGGAAAGGACCCTGCGGGCGCCGGCGCCGGTCAGTATTTTCAAACCTGCATTGTTGAGCGCATCCCGGATCAGGGCAGCGTCTTCGGGTTCCATTAATTGGGAAAGGACCTGCGGGGACTGGACGACCAAAGTGACTCGAAGGCCACGCTCCAGCAGGGCGAAGGCCACCTTGAGATTCAAAATTCCGCCGCCCAGCATAACGGCGTGAGTTGCGTCCTCAACCCGGCTCGCGGCGGCCCTGGCCGCAGCCAGAGTACGCAAGGCGAATACACCCTCGATATCCGTCCCCTCGATCTCAGGCGGCACGTACGATTGACTGCCCGTTGCGATCAGCAGCCTGTCGTAGGCAACCTGCTCCCCACCGGGCAGGCCGACCGTTTGTGCCCGGGTGTCGATTCTTTCAACCCGCGTATTCAGCCGAACATCGATGCCGGCGCCAGTATAGGGTCCCTCTCCGGACATGGCCATATCGGCGGCGCATTTTTTGCCGCTGATCAAAAAAGGAATCAACGGCCTGAAATAAGGCGGGTCGGGTTCATCAGAGAAAATAATGATCGATCCGCGCTTATCGAGGGCGCGAATGGCTTCGGCCGCCGCCATGCCTGCGGCGCTCGCCCCTGCAATGACGTAGCGCTTTTCAGTGGATGCCATTTCTATCCCCCTTGCCCTTCGCGCATTCCAGCCGCAGCGGTTCGGCGAGCTTCCCTGGAAAAATCATTTACGCTCGAATAAACCAATGCCTTCGTGGGACAGGCCTCGACACAGGCCGGCATCGCGCGGTCGGAACAGCGATCGCAGCGATACGCTTTGTGTTCCTCCAGTTGCCGCCCGATGACGCCGTACGGACATACCATCACGCAAGTCCAGCAGCCGATGCATTTATCCTTGTTCGTCATCACCACGCCGTCTTCGGTACGCCGGATGGCGCCCGCGATACAAGCATGCATGCACGGCGCATCTTCACAGTGGCGGCAAAGTATGGGCACCGCCGGGGTTGACGGGGTTACTGATTCCACGTACAGGCGATGCTTCGGGCGCGGCTGCTCGAACATAGCCCCATACAAAGACCGGCTCGCGGAGTGCTCCACGGCGCAGGCCAGTTCACACGATCGACATCCCGTGCATCTATCCAGGCGAACGAATATTTCTTTGGGCTCAGACATTATAAGCTCCTCACTCTATCGGCATAATCCATGACCGATATCGGCATTTCCCGGTAATGTGCCGAAAGTTCTGCAAATTTCGAAAAGTTCAAAAGCGCGGGGGAAAAGTTTTCCCCCGCACCCCCCCCAGGATTTCGGCCCCCGCCGCAGCGCCACACTGAGCCGCAAGGCAAGGGGGTGTTGGGGGCGCAGCTCCCAACGTTTTTCCAGTATTTTATTTGCAGAATTTTGTGCACGTAATTCATTTCCAGCCATATTGAGAAAGTTACCGGGCACCTTTACTTTGAGGCGCAGACGGCGACTGGAGCCCCAAGCCTGCACGACGCTCATCGATCGCCGCAAGCAGTTTTTCGGCTGCCGATTCCGGATCAAGATCCACGATAAAGTAGCCGCCGGTCAGGTCCTTGACCTTGTCCGTAAGAATCTGCGTAACCAGCGGGCTCCCCAGAACGGGCAGCATGACCCCAACATGGGTCGGCAAGCCGGCCGCAACAGCGTAAGTGCCTATGGAGACCGCCTTCTCCGAAACCGCCTCAGCGGCGGATGCCACCACCGGAAGCTTGTCGATGTCCACCCCGATATATTCGGCTACGGCCACAGCCAGGGCGACGGCCCTGGAATTATCCACGCAAGAGCCCATGTGTAAAACCGGGGGCAGAGGCCCACCCAGGTTGTTAGCCTCTCCAATGGCCCTCAGCACGGCGCTCAATCCTTCGCCGCAGAACTCATCGGTATTGGCAGGATCCATGAACCCGTGGCGCATCAGCGCACCCGCGCCGCAACCGGTGGCGAGCACCAGGACGTTTTCCTTGAGGAGTTTGCGGGCCACAGTGGTGAAGTTGTTATCCTGGGGGACTTTCACATTGTTGCATCCGGCAAAAAGGCATATCCCTCTTATATTGCCGGACTTAATGTTATCCACGACCGGTTTCAGAGGCTCTTTCGCGTCCAGCTTCGAGAGTGCAGCCACGATGGCTTCCACCGAAAAGCCCGCGACCACCGGCGTCTTCACGTTCGGAATATCCACGGGTTTGTTCCTGCGGCGCGTGAAGTTCGCAATGGCGATATCGAAAATCTCATCCGCCTTTTCCTCGGCCGCTTCCTCGGTGAACTCAATATGTGTTGCGCCGGGGATCTTTCCGATATCCATCGTAGTTATGAGGGTTGTGCCCATACACTCCGCCACGGTTGATACCGAAGGCATAATACACTGGTAGTCCACGACCATGGCGTCCAACGCGCCCGTAAGTATGGCCATTTCCTGGCTCACCGAATGAGTGCAGGCTGGAACACCGTGACGCATCATGATTTCGTTGCCCGTACAACAAATGCCGACAATGTTTATGCCTGAGGCGCCGGCTGCCATAGCCGCTCCATTCCTGCTTTCGGCCCTGGTTACAAGGACATCCGATAAAACGGGGTTATGGCCGTGAAGAGCGATGTTCACCGCCCCTGCCTTGAGGGTCCCCAAATTGGCTTCCGTGACCCTCGGCTGGGGAATTCCGAAAAGTATGTCGGCAATGTCCGTTCCCATGTAGCATCCGGCAAGGTCTGCAACTGCGCAGCGCATTCCGCCCAAAAGCAGATTAACCGGGTCGGCATCCACCCCGTAGAGCGTGCGGTGCATTATTTCGGAAACTTCATGATCGATTCCTTTGGGGACCAGACCCAGATCTGTCAAAACTTTTGCCCGTTGGGAATTGACCACTGTAGCCGCCCACAGGACCGGGGTATCTTTCTCATGAAAATCCGCCAGGGCTGCATTGGCCAGGTCCATGGCAACTTCATTATCGGACCGGCCGTTTACAGGAATACTCATTCGGGTAGCCACGGCCCTCAGCTTTTCCACTTCCTTGATCGAATAGGCTTTTGTCTGGCCTTTGGCCAGTTTCAAAAGGGTGTGGGCCAAATGCCTGGCATGACCGGAATGGGCCGCAGTTCCTGCAGCAATTGCCCGGTCGAGTCCGCGCGCCACCATTGTGTCCGCCGTAGCTCCGCAAATCCCGAGTGTTGGTCCTTCACCAAAAGGGTCGATCCGGCAGGGACCCTGCAGGCAGTGGCGGCAGCACAAACCGGTATCGCCGAATCCGCACTGGGGCTGCATGGCTTCGTAACGGTCCCATACTGTTTTGATTCCAATCTTTGCTGCCTTGGCGATCATTTCCTGAACCGCCGGATCAGTGCTCTTGGATTTCACGTCGTTTGTGCCTGCCATTGGCATTTCTCCTTTGTAACCTGGGAATGAGAGAGATGAATCCGCGCCTGGCATTTACCCACATGCTCCGGCGCCTGTGTGACCGAAAGTCTCATTGCACTTATTTATAATGCGGCCCTTTTGGGGCGCCGCGGAAGAACCGATTCACAATAAAGGTTTAAAGCGAAGAAACTTGAAAATTTACTGCCTTGAGGACCTGCCAAACTGTTACCCAAGAATGCATTTAGCATAAATATTCCGGCAGGACAAGTTCTCCAATAGGAGAAATCCTCTAATAGCACAAACTTTCCAATCCGCCGTTGGACACCTGCATCAGCCCGCTAATCCACCAGGCACAAAATAACGCCCTTGGCATTTTGCAGTATCTTGGAAGCATGGCTCCCCATAAGGAAGGGCTTTCGTTCGTGGAAGCTTTTCTTACCCATGACCACAAGCTGGAACTTATGGGCGTCCATTTCGAGCAGAAGGTCCCGGGCAATGCCCTGTCTGGTTTGAAGTATAAGGCTTTCGACGCTCTGCTCCGGAACTCCTTTCCCGATCAGCAGGCCGCGGCCTTCCGACATGTACCGTCCCACCGAATCCGTCCACTCGGCCTTCCATTTGTCGATCCGGTTCTGCCTGTCTTTCTGCTCGGTTGTGCCGAGAATATGGCCATCGTCCCAGAACTGGGGGGGGACCGGAGGCATAATGTGCATGAAGGTATAGCTCAATTGCCGGCAGGGACCGAACAGGTCAGCCGCATAGTTGGAAAGCTCGCGGCTCTCCGGCACTCCTTCCATTGCGATCAGGACTTTCATGGAATCGTTTACAGGCGCATCAACTATCCATACGACCTTGCCGCGTCCATACTGGGCCACCTTCGCCGAGACGCTCCCCAGCAGCAGCGCCTCGACCTGGCTCCTGCCCCGCCTTCCAACGACTATTGTCCGGGTTCGTTCGATTTCCGCTTGATTGATTATGTCCAGGGCCGGGTCAAGACTGTCGAGTTTGAGCCGAAGCTCAACGTTGGCTTTCGGAAAACCCGCTTCGGCCAGCTTGCTCAAAGATGCCTGGAGAACGGCTTGCCCCACTTTTTCCTGGTCTCCCGAAGGAAGCCTGCTGGTCTCCTCGATATCCATGCACAGGTCCCCCGGCAACAGGGTGGCAATCTGCTGAACACAATGCAGCAACACGATATTCAAACCTTCCCGGTCCTTGAGCAATCGCCCCAGGATCGATACCGTCTCGAGTCCTCTCTCGGTTCCATCCACTGCCACGAGTATTGTCTGCATCGCGTCTCCCTCGTCTACCCGGCCCCCGGGGGGCCAGGGTTATGATTAAAAAAAGCCCGAAGTTAAAAGCCCTTCACAAAAGTCTCGATCTCATCCAGAGAATGTACCACCCGGCAGGGCGGGAGACTTTTGACAAAGACCTGTCCATAGCTCTTGGTGAGCATCCTGACGTCGAAAATCGCTATTACCCCGCGGTCCCTGGAGGAGCGAATCAGCCGTCCTATTCCCTGCTTCAACTGGATTGCGGCCCTGGGCACCTGGTATTCATAAAAGGCGTTCCCGCCGCTTCTGCTGATACGGTCCACCCTGGCCGCGATCACCGGGTCGTCCGGGACCTCGAACGGCAGTTTGTCGATTATCACGCAGCTCAGCGCCTCTCCCGGCACATCGATTCCCTGCCAGAAAGAACTTGTCGCCAGCAGGACCGAATCAACCCTGTCCTTAAACTCCTGGAGAAGCGCTCTTTTGGTCTTTTGGCCCTGGACAAGGAGCGGGAAGGAAATCTTGCCCTCAAAGAGCTTGTGAACTTCATACATATTTCTATAACTGGTAAAAAGGAATAGCGTGCGCCCGCCGGTCTTTTTCATGATTTCGGCGGCCTGCTCGGCCATTTGCGCGCAAAACGTCCTGTCATTGGGGGCCGGGAAGCGCGAGGGTATGTAAGCTATGGCCTGATGCTCAAACGCAAACGGTGAGCGCAGCAACAGCTCCCGACTTTCCGGGGGGACCCCGAGCGAGTTTCGCACAAATTCAAAGCCTCCTGCGACCGACAGGGTGGCCGAGGTCATCACAACGGCAGCAGTAGTAGGGAAAAGAAACTCTTTCAGCATTGGCGCAACTTCTATGGGAGTTGCATTCAGAAAAGCAGCCTGCTGTGTAAGCTCATGCCAGTATACGAAAGATTCGTCTTTCTGTTCGATAAGCAACTGGAGCGCAGCAGAGAGTTCGTTGCTGCGGCGGCCCGCGCCGGCAAAGTTTTCGGCCTTTTCGGCAAAAGGTTCAACCATGGCGGGAAGCTCAGCGAGGGCGTGAGTAATCTGACGGCACGTATCGCCGAAATCATGCCCCGCTTTTGCCGGGTCGAAGCGGAAACGCCCTGCCCCGTTTCCCGCGTTGAACAAATTATGGTGAAAAAGACGGCTCAGCACCTCGAGCTGCTGCCCGACTGTCTGGATTGATTTCAAACCGAGCTTCTTGGAGTCGCGGCGGCATTCCTTCAAGATATCCTGGGCGAGCTGGGCTATTGTAATACTGCTGAAGTGGATTCCAAAATACTCGCCGACCACGTCCTCCAATTGGTGGGCCTCGTCAAAGACAACCGCCTGGTATTCAGGGATGACCTCGCCGCCGCCTCTGCGGCGAAGCGCGAGGTCCGCGAAGAACAGGTGGTGATTTACCACCACTATGTTGGCGCGGGCCGCCTCGTTTCTCAGCCGGGTAAGATGGCATCGGGAAAACTCAGAACACTGCTGGCCCAGGCAATGCTCGGAGCTTGAACAGACCTCGTTCCAGGTACGGAAGTTGTCGGGCAGCCACTCGATTTCCGCCCGGTCGCCCGTACCCGATGTTGCCGCCCACTTCTGGAATCGGCGGAAAAGCTTCGCCTCCTCTTTGTTCCAAAGCGTGGGCTGATAGCAGAACTCCAAGAACCGCCGCCTGCACAGGTAATTCCGCCTTCCCTTGAGGCAGACGGCCTTCAGTCTTGGGTCGATGTTTTTCTTGAGAAAGGGAATATCGTGATCGAAGATTTGGTCCTGGAGGGTTTTAGTGCCGGTCGATACAATCACTTTCCTGCCGCTGAGTATGGCCGGAACCAGGTATGCCCAGGTTTTGCCGGTCCCTGTTCCGGCCTCGACCATGAGTGGGGTCTCGGACCGAAAACATTCGAAAACGGCCTGAGCCATTTCAAGCTGGCCCTTGCGATACTCGAAACCTTGAACTGCCGACGCCAGAATTCCTTCCGGCCCGAAATATTTTTGCATTAAAAACTCAGTTTAAACGGCTCATAGATGACGTCTTCTATGAGGGTCATCCGGTAATTGAGTACCAAGGGTCTGGATTATCCTGCCCCGAAGGGGCTGCATATGACAGCCCCGATCTCCACGCTCCGCGAGGTGCCACCCCGGGATCAGTCCGCCGAAACCAAACCCGTTTTTTACCCCGAAGGGGTTACATAATGTAGCCCAGGGTCAGCCGAGCGCCACCCTGGGGTCAGTCCGCCGAAACCAAACCGTTTCTTACCCCGAAGCCCCTTCGGGGCATTTGGTTCGGACAGTCTTCCGGTTTCTTTATAGTTTGGATCTCTCACACAAGAATCAAATGTCAAACATCCTGGGACTGTCAATACTGTCCGATGTTCTTGAGAAACTTCACTATGTCCGATTCCCCGTGCCTACAGCTTCACCTGCTGCACGAGAATAATGCTTGGGTGTGCGCGCAGCTTTTCCAGCGCCTCAGGGGGAGCTTCGTTATCGAGCCGCACGATAGCGATAGCCCTGTCCCTTTCACGGCTTCGGGCAAGGTGCATGTTGGCGATATTCACATTGAAATTCCCGAGCGTTGTCCCAATGTGGCCTATAGTACCCGGCTTGTCAAGGTTCTGAATAATGAGGTTGATCCCTTCCAGTTCCGCCTCCAGCATATAGTCGTTCAACCGGACGAGCCGGACCTCCTGTCCCGGAAAGACCGCTCCCGAGGCTGAATATTCCTCTTTTGCGCAACCCTTCACCTTTACTGTGATCTCACCGGTATAGCCCGTGGACTGAGAAGTCGTGGACGCTGTAAGCTCTATCTGGCGCTGTTTGAGAAGAAGAGGCGCGTTTATCAGGTTTACCTTTTCGGCCATTATCGGGTCGAGCAGGCCCTTGATGACGGTCTGAGTAAGGGGCTGCAGGGGGATCTCCTGGAGGTCCGAACCGGCATAGGTGATCTCGAGCTTCAGCACCGCCCTGCAAAGCTGGCCCTGAAGATTTCCGAGCTTTTCGGCCAGAAGCAGGTATGGACGCAGTCTTTCGTAGTCCTTCACGCTGATCGATGGGAAATTGATGGCGTTGCGTATCAGCCCGCGCTGGAGGTAGTCAAGAATCTGGGAAGCGATTGCCCTGGAGACGTTTTCCTGCGCCTGCAGACTGGAGGCCCCCAGGTGAGGAGTGAAAATGACGTTGGGCAGCTCGAGCAGACGGCTCCCGACGGGAGGTTCTTTTTCAAAAACGTCGAGCGCTGCCCCGGCTACGTGCCCATTGGTAAGAAACTCGTAAAGGGCTTCCTCATCTATGAGTCCGCCGCGGGCGCAGTTCAGAATACGTACGCCGGGTTTGGTCTTTGAAAGGGTGCCGGCGTTCAGCACCCTGCGGGTCTGGTCGGTAAGCGGCGTGTGAATGGTTATGAAATCCGACCTGGCAAGCAGTTCATCGAGGGAGACGTGCACGGTCCCCAAGACCGCCGCCATCTCGGGAACTATATGCGGATCATAGGCAAGGACATCCATTTTCATTGCGAGGGCGCGGTCGGCCACAATCGAGCCGATATTGCCGAGGCCTATGATGCCCAGGGTCTGGTGATAAAGCTCCGTGCCGACAAATTTCTTTTTTTCCCACTGCCCATGACGCATCGAATCGGTCGCCTGCGGGATGTGGCGCGCAAGGGCGAGCATCATCGCCATCGTGTGCTCGGCGGCGGCCATGGCGTTTGCCCCGGGTGTGTTCATGACCAGAATCCCGCTTGCGCTTGCCGCTGCGACATCGATATTATCCACGCCCGTACCCGCCCTGCCGACGACCTTGAGACGCGTGGCGTTTTCGATCAGATCGGCGGTAACCTTGGTTCGGCTGCGCACGATAAGGGCATCGTATTCGGGCAAAACGGCCTTGATTTCAGCCGCTCCAAGCCCGTCGGGCATATCTGCCTCAACACCCTCGGCCGCTCGCAAAATCTTCAGCCCGCTTTCATCTAGTCCGTCGCAAATGAGAATTTTCAGCATTTGATCTTTACCCCAGATATGCTCTTTGAATTTCCGGATTTTTCGACAGGTCTTGCGCTTCGCCTTCCAGCACTATTCTCCCGGCTTCAAGAACATAAGCACGATGGGCGAACTTTAAAGCGATTCGCGCGTTCTGTTCCACGACGAGAATAGTGGTGCCGCTCTCGTTCAGATCTTTGAGCACCCGGAAGAGTTCGACCATCAGGAGCGGCGAAAGCCCCATCGAAGGCTCATCGAGCAGAATGAATCCCACGCCGCACATAAAGGCACGCCCGATTGCAAGCATCTGCTGCTCACCCCCGCTCAGCAGGTCTCCTCTTTGAGATTTGCGGTCCGCCAGGCGCGGGAAGAGAGCAAAAACGCGATCGTAGTCCCTTTGTATCTGCTCCCTGTCCTTTCTTGCGAATGTTGCCAGCTTCAGATTCTCGTATACTGTAAGATTTCCGAAGATATGCCTCCCCTCGGGTACAAGCCCGATTCCATACCTGGCCACCAGGGTATGCGCGGAAACCGGGAGAAGGCTGGTCCCGTTGAATTTTATTTCACCCTTGCTTACCTGGGGTCCTTCGGGCGGAGGAAGACGCATGATGCTCATCAGGGTGGTGGATTTGCCGGCGCCGTTGGCCCCAAGCAGGGCCACTATCTCACCCTTGTTCACGCGAAAGGATATCCCGTGCAGCGCTTCGATAATACCATATTTTACGTGAAGCTCTAATACCTCAAGCATTGACCGTTTCTTCTTCTCCCAGATAGGCCTTGATGACTCGGCGGTTTTGCCTGATTTCCCCGGGCGGGCCCTCCGCGATCGTTTCACCGAAATCGAGCACCTGCATGCGCTCGCAAACGTTCATCACCACCCGCATGTCGTGTTCTATCAAACAGACTGTCAGTTTGAATTCGTCTCGAATCCAACGGATCATTTCTATGAGTTGATCGACCTCGCCCGGGTTCATTCCGGCGGCCGGTTCATCGAGCAGAAGCAGCCTTGGGTGCAGCGACAGGGCACGGGCTATTTCCACTCGACGCTGAAGTCCGTAGGGGAGGTTCTTCGGAAATTCGAGCGCGTATTGCCGAAGCCCCAGCAAGTCCATGAGTTCCTCGGCCGTCTTTTTAACCCGCCGCTCGCTTCTCAGGAACCGGGAGGTGCGCAGGACCGAGTGCAAAAAGCCGTAGCCGAGCTGATGATGCTGGGAGACGCAAAGGTTTTCGAAAACGCTCAGACTGTTCCAGAGGCGGATACTCTGGAACGTGCGCGCGATTCCCAGCGACGTTACCCGATGGGGCCGCAAACCCCTTATATCCCGGTCCATGAACCGGATTTCACCTTCCGAAGGCCGGTAAAACCCGCTCATCAGATTGAAAACGGTCGTCTTGCCCGCCCCGTTAGGGCCTATCAGACCCATCAGCTCACCGCCGTTTAGCCTCAGGTTCAGATTATACACAGCCCTCAGGCCACCGAAAAAGTGAGTTACGTTCTTTATTTCCAGGAGCGCCATTTTACGCCTGCCCCTCTCTTGGCGCAAACCAACGGCGCAGCTTGGGAAAGATGTCGGTGAGTTCGCGATGCCCCATGATCCCCTCGGGCCGGAAGATCATCAGCAGGATCAGCAGAAGCGGTAACACAACCCACTTCACGAGCTGGAGCGGTCGAAACACTTCAAGTGCAAGCGTCAGTAGAATGGCGCTCATGACCGAACCGCTTAACGATCCCATTCCGCCCAGGTAAACCATTATGAGCACCTCGGTCGATTTCATGATCGTGAAGGTCCCCGGATTTATATATCCGAGCACATGCGCGAAGAGTCCGCCCGCTATTCCGGCTAACCCCGAAGAGAGCATGAAGACGACTATTTTCATGCGCTTGGTATTTACGCTCATTATCTCGGCGGCAATTTCGTCATCCCTTGTCGCAATAATGCCTTTGCCGTACGTAGAATTTACAAGCCGTTGGATTATCCAGACCGTCACCCCGACGCATATTAAAACCCAGATCATGGCCCACGGGAGATTTACCACCGCCTGCATCGAATCGATCACATTCCGCATGCCCATGAAACCGCGTGCGCCGCCGATCGGCTGGATGTTCTCTATGGAGCTTTTGACGATGTAGTTAACGGCCAGGGTTATGATCGCGAGGTAGTCGCCCCGCGTCTTGAAAGACGGCACCGCCACGAGCAAACCTGCAATGGCGGCCGCTATCCCGCCGGCAAGAAGCGTTACCGGGAAAAGTAAGATCGCCGAAGAAGCCGGGAGCAGAGGAGGTCCGAAAACCGGACTCGTGGTGAACAGCAAGACGTTCAGAATCGAAGTAACATAGGCCCCAACGGCCATAAACCCGGCATGTCCCACCGAGAACTCGCCCATGTACCCGTTCACGAGGTTTAGCGAAGTTGACAGGATTATATTTATCCCCACATACATCAGGATGAGCTGCACATAGGCGTTCAAAATGCCGAGTTTCACAGCGGCGACGGCCAGGGCGCAAAGTATCAGGTAATAGAGAATAGAGCTGTAAGTGCGCATGGCAACCTAAATCTTTGTGGCCCTCGCCACGCCGAAAATTCCCGTTGGCTTTATGCTGAGAAATACCAGCAGAATGCTGAAAGCAATGAGATCGCGCAGAGTCGATGGAAAGAAAGCTGCAACGAAGATTTCAATGAACCCGAGAAGAAAGCCGCCCGCAAACGCGCCGCGTATTTCCCCTATTCCGCCCAGAACGGCCGCAATGAATGCCTTCCAGCCGATGAGCGCCCCCATGTAGGGATCGAGGACCGGGTAGGCGGTGGCGAAAAGGACCCCGGCAAGGGCCGCCATTGAAGACCCAAGTATGAAGGTGAAGACTATGACCGTATCCACCGGAATGCCCATTAGCGGCACGGCCATCCTGTCGTAGGAAATGGCCCGCATCGCCATTCCCAGCTTCGTCTTGCGCACGATTGTCTCGAGCAGGACGAAAACGAGAATGGTCGTCAGAATCACCAGTATTTTGATGTTGGTGAACATTACCCCGCCGACGTTATGAGCCGTATTTGCAAGAAGCTGGGGAAAGTTGCGGCGGCTCGCTCCCAGGATGGCAAGGTTGCCGTTCTCAAGGATCAGCCCGCACATGAGGGCCGTAATGACTACATAGAGGCGCGAGGCGCCCTTGCGCCGCAGAGGACGGTAGGCAACCCGCTCGATGGCTACCCCGACCCCTGATGTAATCACCATGGTGATCATCACGGTTAGTCCGAAAATCAGGGCCGGCGGCAATCCGGGTGCAAACCCGGCATAGTGGCCGAGCAGCAGGGAGGCAACGAAAAAGCCGACGTATGCTCCGACCATGAATATGTCCCCATGGGCGAAATTGATCAGGAGCAGGACCCCGTAGACCATCGTGTAGCCCAGGGCGATCAGAGCGTAGAAGCTCCCCCACTGCAGGGCGTTCAGCATATTCTGCAAAAATGTTTCTAAAAACAAGCGATAGATCCCTTTAGGGAACCTTTTGGCTGGGTCGAACTGTTCCGGACTTCACCTAAGGACACACGGACTTATAAAATTCAAATTCGCCCTTGTCGCTGATCTTGACTATTACGGCGCACTTGGTCGGGTTTCCGCCCGGTGAGAAAGTCATCTTGCCGGTAATCCCGTCGAAATCCTTTACCTCGGTGAGCCGATCCTTCACGGCTTCCCGGTCCTTCTCGATGTTGCCCGTAAGACCGCCGGTATTCTGTATGGCCATGCACATGAGATTTATTGCATCCCAGGTGAGCGCCGCCACTTCGTCGGGAACATAGCCGTATTTGGCGTTATATTTGTCGATAAATTCCTTGGTCGCACCCTTGGCGCCGGCCGCTGCATAGTGAGTGCTGAAGAAATATCCTTTGCATGCGTCGCCGCAAAGATTCATCAGTTCCGCAGAACCCCAACTGTCACTGCCGAGAATGGGTTTTGTCCAGCCAAGCTCTTTTGCCTGTTTCACAATAAGAGGAACTTCGTTGTAGTACTGCGGAGTAAAGATCACATCGGCGCCCGATCTTACTATGTTGGTCAACTGGGCGCTAAAATCCACGTCTTTTGTGCTGAAAGTCTCGAAAGCGACCACGGAGCCCGGTCCGTTGATCTTTTCGAATGCTTGCTTGAAGAATTCAGCAAGACCTTTGGGGTAATCACTGCCGATGTCATACAACACCGCCGCTTTTTTGGCCCCGAACTCTTCTTTGGCAAAATTGGCGAGAACCGGTCCTTGAAATGGATCGAGGAAGCAGGCCCTGAAAACGTAAGGCCTGTTTTCAGTCGTTTGGGGATTGGTCGACCAGGGCGAAATCATCGGGGTTTTGTTGTCATTGCAGACCTGGCCGGCCGGTATAGCCTGTTTGCTTGCCTGCGGACCAATAATGCCCAGCACACGGTCCTGGGTGATCAGCTTGAGCGCGGCGGCAGTTGCGGATTCCGCCTTGGATTCGTTGTCTACGTAGATGAACTCCAGTTTATAGCTCTTGTTGCCGACCTTGAGGCCGCCCGCACCATTGATCTCCGCTATCCGGATTTCAGCGGCGTACTTCGAACATTCCCCAACCTTGGGAGCGTCGCCCGTTAAAGGGATGTTGAAACCTATGCTGATTGTATCTGCGCCCCAGACCGCAGGCGAAAGCGCCAAGGCAGCCAGTAGAACCAATCCCGTACAAACGGCCACTTTGCGCATACTGTTTCCCCTCTTGTTTGATTGGTTCCGAAACAGGTTTTCCTGTTGAGTTTCGAACAGGACTGAAAAAACCTCGGCATTACCCTAGCCAATCGTTCATTACCGCACAACGGGAAAGGCTGTCAATGCAGATAATCGGCAGCAGGGGATTGAGAAAAAATTGAGGAGGACAGGCGGCCGTTTCCTGGATGCGGGAAGGTATTTCGCAGTTCTATTTTCGCTCGAATGTGGCGCGCAATACGCAAAAACCAGGGGCGGACTATCGGCCCCTGGTTTTTGTAATTCGTGTATCGGATGTCGGGAAGGAAAACCGGCCTAATACATATCGTCCATGCCGCCCATACCGCCCATGCCACCCATACCGCCCATACCACCCATGCCGCCCATGCCGCCCATGCCACCGCCGCCGGGCATCCCGGCCGATTTCTTCTTCGGCTTTTCGGCTATGAGGGCCTCAGTGGTGAGCATCAGCGATGCCACACTGGAGGCGTTCTGGAGGGCGAACCGCACTACCTTCGTCGGGTCGATTACGCCGGCTTCGACCAGGTCGCCGTATTCTTCGGATTCTGCATTGAAGCCGAAAGCTCCCTGTCCGCCTTTCACCTTTTCCACAACGACCGAGCCTTCGTAGCCGGCGTTGTGCGCAATCTGACGGATAGGTTCCTCCAGGGCCCGCCTGACTATATTCAGGCCAAAGATTTCCTCTCCCTCGAGCTTCAACTTGTCGAGCGCAGAGATGCAGCGCAGAAGGGCAACCCCGCCGCCCGGGACAATCCCTTCCTCCACGGCCGCCCTGGTTGCGTTCAGCGCATCCTCGACGCGCGCTTTTTTCTCTTTCATCTCTGTTTCAGTGGCCGCGCCAACCTTGATTACCGCAACTCCTCCGACCAGCTTTGCAAGCCTTTCCTGGAGTTTCTCGCGGTCGTAGTCCGAGGTTGTCTCCTCGATCTGGGCGCGAATCTGCTTCACGCGTCCTTCGATAGCGTCGCGCGAACCCGCTCCGTCAACTATTGTCGTGTTGTCCTTGTCGATGTTTACGCGCTTGGCATTCCCCAGATCTTTAACTGAAACGTTTTCGAGTTTAATGCCGATGTCTTCGGAGACTACCTGGCCGCCGGTAAGGACAGCAACATCTTCCAGCATAGCCTTGCGCCTGTCGCCGAAGCCGGGGGCCTTAACGGCGCACACCCTCAGCGTTCCCCTCAACTTGTTTACCACCAGGGTCGCCAGGGCTTCGCCGTCCACGTCTTCAGATATGATCAGAAGAGGCCGGCCCATCTTGGCGATCTGTTCGAGAACAGGCAACATGTCCTTCATGTTGCTGATTTTCTTCTCGTTGATCAAGATCAGGGGGTCCTCGAGAACTACTTCCATCCGCTCGGGATCAGTCACAAAATAGGGAGAAATGTATCCGCGGTCGAACTGCATGCCCTCCACGATGTCGAGGGTGGTCTCCATGCTCTTGGCTTCTTCGACCGTGATCACGCCTTCCTTGCCCACCTTGTTCATGGCTTCTGCGATTATATCCCCGATCGTGGCGTCGTTGTTGGCGCTTATCTTTCCGACCTGGGCAATCTCTTTTTGGTCCTTGGTGGGTTTGCTGAGCTTTTTCAGTTCGTCGACAACGGCCGAGACCGATTTTTCGATTCCACGCTTCAGGGCCATAGGGTTGTGCCCTGCGCTTACAAGCTTTACCCCTTCGCGGAAAATGGCCTGCGCCAGGATCGTGGCTGTAGTCGTACCGTCGCCTGCGACGTCCGAGGTCTTGCTCGCGACCTCCTTAACCATCTGAGCGCCCATGTTCTCGAACCTGTCCTCCAGTTCGATTTCCTTGGCGACCGTTACGCCGTCTTTGGTGATAGTGGGCGATCCCCAGGATTTTTCCAGCACAACGTTGTGCCCCCTCGGACCAAGGGTCGATTTGACCGCGTTGGCCAGAATGTCAACACCCTTCAACATCTTCTCTCTTGCCTTAGTGGCATATTTGATTTCTTTGGCCGCCATCTTTTCGATCTCCTTTGCGCCTCTTACTCGATTATACCAAGAATATCGTCCTCACGCAGCACGAGGTAGTTTTCATCTCCGAACTCGACTTCAGTCCCGCCGTATTTGCTGAAGAGCACTCGGTCGCCCGGCTTTACCTGCAACGGGATGGTTTTGCCGTTTTTGAGAACTGTTCCAGTCCCAACGGCGATCACCTTACCCTCCTGGGGCTTTTCTTTGGCTGTGTCCGGAATGATGATGCCTCCGGCGCTCTTTTCCAGTCCCTCGATACGTTGAACGATGACTCTGTCATGAAGCGGTCTGTATCCCATTCTGCTTACACTCCTTGATTTATTTGTGGAAATTCCATGGAACCCGATCGACAACGCTATGCTAGCACTCTTTTCAATTGAGTGCTAATTAATATAAAGCAACGACTGGCAAAATCAAGACCGAAAATCTCCGGGGGCCGTTTTTTTCGGAGTTAAATGCAGATATGGTGGGAAGCTATGCGTGAGAAAATTGACGGCAGCCCACGGCAAGACCCTACCCGCAATAATCAGGAAGACGCCGCGAGCGAGAGTGGGAACGATAAAACGTTTCCGTTCTTTTGGCCGGAACGGGAGCCAGACAGAAAGGCCAGGCCGGCAAGGCGGGCAAAAATAACTCCATTACAGAAAGATTCGGATCATATATACTGAATTCCAAGAAAGGATCAAAGAGTCTCCAGAGATGACAATTCAGGCAAATATGCCTAATCCAATAGTCAGAAGCAGACTCTCATTAAGACCCTATCTTCACTAGGAAAAAGGGCCTTTATTACGTACAGTGCCGTATTTGTCCGACATTGGTAAAAAACTAGACAGCTCCGATAATTTTTGAGGTTCAATAATGCAGATCAAATACAAGGGCAGCCTGCAAAGAACGATGATCGTCTATTTTCTGTTGATCAGTTTTGCTTCCTTTTTGGTTGCGGGAGAATTCATTTTCGACGTCCACAGCAAAGAGCTGCGCTCCGAATTGACCCGGAATTGTGAGAGGCTCTCTAACGGTGAGATACAGCCGGATGCGGCTTTCCAGCCGATTCAAGCGCTCAGAAACAAGTCCATTCTCATGGTCGCTCTATTACTTGCTGTAGTTTTGATTCTCCTTACGATGTTCATAAAAACCATCACGGAACCCCTCCAGCACATGATAGAGGCTTCGAAATTGATCGCTGTCGGCGATCTGAGCCAGACCGTGAGTGTCAGTGCGAAGAACGAGTTGGCTGAAATGGGCAACACAATTAACGAATTAACGAGTAACCTGCAGGAAATGCTTTTGCTCTCTAAGGATATGTGTGCGTCGGTCGATCAATTCACAGGTGAAATGTCGGATGTGGTGGGTTCACGGGAGATCGATCAAGAAAAGGCTGAAGACTTTCAGCATAAAATTCATCTCCTGAATGCCAAGACTAAATTGATGAATGATATCATTCTAAACTGCAAATTCTACGAGATGGGAAGGTAACGAAATGGTTCCCTTTTGGTTGGCTTTTCCAGCGGGCATCTGCATCGCCACGATGGTCACAATCGTCGGGTTCGGCGGTGGAATTCTTTGGATGCCTTTCCTCCTGCTGGCTCTAAGGATTGAACCGGCCACCGCCCTGTTGACGTCGTTGCTTATCCAAATCGCCGGCACAGCTTCCGGTAGCTTTGCCTTTGTACGCAATAAAAAAGCCGATGTCCGGTTGGCATTGCTTCTTCTCGCGATCGGACTGCCCGGTCTGATTTTGGGCTCTTACGTCGGCCGCAGTCTGACTCTCTCCCACATCGGGCTTTTCATTGGTTTGATTTGCCTCGTAACGGCCCTTTTATTCGTTTCTTCCAATCAAAAGTACGGTGACGAGGGCAATGAGCGTGTTGAGTTCAGAGAAGCCTTCAGGCATTCCTGGATCGCCGGCATCATGGCTTTGATGTGCGGCATGCTCACCATAAATATCGGCGAGTGGCTGGTGCCCGTGATGCAAAAGAAAATGCATCTTAAAATGAGCAATTCGGTGGCGACGTGCGTCATGATTACCTGCGGCATGTCAATATTGGGAGCGGCGGCGCACTCTCTGATGGCGAGCAGACCCAACCTCCCCGTAATGCTGTGGGCCGTACCGGGGGTTCTTATCGGCGGCCAGATCGGCCCTCTGTTGGTTACCAAAATCGATGAAAGACAGCTAAAAGAGATTTTTGTCTTTCTGCTTACCCTCATCGGGGTTCATCTTGTTTACAGGTCTTATCCAGGCTGATTCGGACAAAATCCCGTATACTGTCCTAACGTAAACAGGATGATGAACACCTCGATTTGGCTCGCACAGAAGAGATCGGTTTGTGAACTCAAACTGTAAGGGACAACACGTGGATGGCGTTCTGCCTTATGGCACCTGACAGTCAATACCAGTCTCAAGAATATCCAAGCTTGAAACCGGAGCCCAAACTGCAAATGAGATTACCGGAGGGGAGTTAATTTCTCAATTCTCCAATTCTTCAAGGAGGGGGCGAAATGGAATGGTTCTTCAGGACTGAAGATACGTGGCATAATCTGATTATACGGGTCACCCTCGGTGCGGTCATGTTCCCGCACGGCGCAATGAAGCTTTTCGGATGGTTCGGAGGCTACGGCGTTTCCGCCACCCTCGCGGCTTTCGCTCAGAATTATCACGTTCCGGCCGTTTTGACACTGCTCGTCATAGCGGCAGAATCGCTGGGCGCACTGGGCTTGATTGTCGGCTTTGCCACCCGGTTCTGCGCGTTCGGGATTTTTTGCGACATGATCGGGGCCATTTACCTGGTTCACTGGCCCAATGGTTTTTTCATGAACTGGTACGGCAAACAGAAGGGAGAGGGATTCGAATATCACCTGCTGGCAATAGGCATCGCGCTCGCGCTAATGATCGCCGGAGGAGGCAGGCTGTCTATAGACAGGTCGATAGCTCAGAAGTTCTCTCGAAAACTAAGAGGTTTATTGGGGTGACGGGTGCAGGTCGATGTCGCACTATCTCGCCCGCAGCGCTGCAACGATATTCATACGGGCCGCCCTGATAGACGGCAGCGCACCGCCTGTTATTCCCATCACAATAGCAAATATGACCGAGCTGACAATTATCCCCCGGTTTAGAAGAAAGCGGAATGTCAGTTCCGAAAAAGTGGTCCAGTTCATCGTGGAGATTGTGAGCCTGTTCATGAACGAGGCGGCCACAAGGCCGATCACGGCGCCGAGCAGGCTTAAAAATACCGCTTCGGCAAGAAAAGCAAGCAGGATGAACAGCCGGCGAAACCCAAGCGCCCTGAGGGTCCCGATCTCCGATGTACGGGCCGCGACCGCCGCATACATGGTAATCATCGACCCGGTAATCGCTCCCAGACTGAAAATCAGCGTGAGGCTTATCCCAAGTATCCGGATGAACCTGGCCATCAGCTCGGATTGAGCCTCGTAGTATTCGTCCTCGCGCCTGGCATCCTCGACCAGGCGGGGGTCTTTGATCACGGCTTCCTTCAGTTCGCGCAGGTCCGAGGGGTGCTTCATCCGGATGATCACGGACGAGTAAGCCGCCCTTTTGAAAGCGCCCATGACGGTATCCACGTCTCCCCAGATTTCCGAGTCGAAGGCCGTACCGGCGGAGTCCATTATGCCCGCAACGATCCAGGTCCGCCCCCCGAACTTGATGGTCCCGCCCAGGCCTGCGATCCTGAACTTTTTGGCGATATTTCGGCCGATCAAGATTTCAGAGGACCCTGCGATGAACTCGCGCCCGGCGACTATCTTGACCTGGGACCGCAATTCCAGAGAGAGTCCGTGCGTCACTCCCCGCACCTGAACATTTGACGAGGAACCGCCCTCCCTTTTCGGAAGGGTTATCAGGACGACCACCTCGCGCGCAGCCAGTTCACGCCAGTCCTTGTCCACGGCTACCTGGGGGAACGACTCGAGAATTGCGGCGTCTTTGCGCTCGATGATGCTCTGGACCTCGGTCTCGGCCGATCTGCGGATGAAAACGGCATTTTCGGGGCTTCCCGAAGTAATTAGAGTGTGCTGGAAGCCATCGGCCAGCATCAGGACGGTTGCGAAAACGAAAATGACCAGCCCCATGCCGCCGGCAGTCAAAAGAGTGGTAAGCCGACGGACCAGGAGATTGCGATAGCTGTAATAGAAAAGAAGCATTGCGCTTAACGCTCTCTGCGTTGCATTAATTCTGCCGCCGAATTATTCTGAGGCACGGAAAATTTTACCCGCGAGAGTACCGCCGATCAATCGTTAAAAGAGTCTATTTTCGCTGCGATGTCCCCATCTATCGTTTCAACCAGCCTCAGTATGAGTTCCAGGGTGCTCGTGTAGTCGGAAATGTCAATTATCGTATTGTGGGTATGGACGTAGCGAGCGGGGACCGCGACAACCACAGTGGGTACCCCGGAGGCGTGAAGGTGAATAGGGGCTGCGTCGGTCCCGCCTCTTCTCCTGACGGCTAACTGGTAGGGAATGCCGCTTTTTTCCGCCGTCTCGATCACATATTCGATGAATTTGCGATTAGTGATCGCTGATGAGTCCATAAACCTGATTTGAGGACCCGAACCGATGGCGGCCTGGCGCTCTTCCTTGCTCGTGCCGGGCAGATCGTCGGCTGGAGAGCCTTCAGCCACGATGGCCAGGTCCGGGTTGGCAGACCAGGCGGCAGCCTTGGCCCCGCGCATCCCAACCTCCTCCTGAACCGTCCCCGCAAAGATTATCGTATTAGGATGGGTCATCTTCCTGCTTTCCAGCGCCGCGTGGACTACCAGCGAGAGCCCGGCGCGGTCATCGAAAGCCTTCGAGAGCAGCAGGTCCGGGTTGCGCATCCGCACAAAAGGGCTGTCCGGCACGATTGTGTCTCCGAGCCGGATGCCGAAGGACTCCACCTCGCCCGCATCACGGGCGCCCACGTCGATAAACATGTCTTCTATCTGCATAACCTTCTCGCGTTCGGCCTCGGAGAGGAAATGAGGAGGCTTTGCGCCGATGACGCCCGGGACTTCGGTTCCTTCCCTGGTAAGGATTCGCACGCGTTTGGCTAACAGTGTGTGCGCCCACCAGCCGCCCAGCACAAGAAACCTGATGAGACCGTCCGCCATTATGGTCTGCACCATGAGGCCAACCTCGTCCATGTGGGCAGCAATGAGTATCCGGGGAGAGCCGGAACTGCCCTTGCGCTCGCAATAGATGTTGCCGGCCCTGTCGGTGGAAACCCCTTTTCCCAGTTCAGTTCGAAAAATCCGGCGCACTCCGCCTTCCTGCCCGGAGGCGCCGTGTGCCTGGCTCAGTTTTTGGAGAAGTTCAATGCCTTTTTCTTTTTTTGAATCGTCCATTTTTCCGCCCTGGATAAAAAAGTGAACACCAAATCAGAATGTATTGTCTTTTAAAGTTAATTCCAGGCAGGCACAATATAAATCGCAGATCCAGGAACAAAGATCAGCTCTGGAAGCGTTTGGTGGGCAGGCCCAAACTCGAAACCCCAAACCCCATCCGTGGCCCGACCGGAGACCCCGACTCGAAACTGAAACCTACCCGGCAAGACCGGGATCATTTTTCCTTCGAGGCGATGCCGCACCCCAAATAGCCGATTTCAAAGTTAAACTGGGGAAATTTCCTCGGAAGGGTCATCAGGTTGAACACCATGACCCCAATGGCGAGCCTGTCGAGCCACGAAGACAGTGGCCAGCCGAAATGGACAGTAACGATTTTGTCCGGCAATTCATATTCGACAATCCTGAGCAGAAGTAAAATGCGGTGGTACAAGCGGCTTCGGATCAGGGGGAAACGAAAATGGTTCTGCCCCATTTTGGGCGGGATGCCCTGGCGCGGCGTATAGAAGGTTATGTAAGCTTCGTTGTCTTTGGGCTCTCCGAGCGATTCCTCTCGCGGGCGGCGGAAGATTACGTGTATGTCGGGCGAGGATGACTCGGACAGGTAGAGTATCATTTCCATCTCGTTGTCGGCCTGGCCGATATGAACGATTTCCGGCGCTCTTTTCTTTGCCATCAGGCCTCCCGCGACAAGCACAAAAGCCGTTATGCCTGCCCAGAGGGCCGTACCGTGAGGTTTGTCTATCGCCAGGAAAATGAAGCAGCTTACCAGAATGATCCAGAGAATAAGCGTACCGACGCGGCTCGTGTAATACGGGATTACTTCCTTGGTGCCGGTAAAATAGCGGTAGATCAAAAGCGAGCCCATATTGATACAAAAACTCGCAACAAGGCCTATCGCGTACATATCGGCCAGAATTTTCTGAGAGCCGCTGGTGATGACGATAATTGTTGAAAAGAAGGACGCATTGAGGAGGTGAATCCGATAAAGTGATTGGCGTCGATTTGTCACGATCAGCCACTGGAATCCATAGCGGTGTGCTACGCGCTCCAGCAGTTCGCTGGAGGCCACAAAGGCGGTATTCACGGCCATCATGAGAGTGATGCTGGCCAGTCCGGCAACCAGGATGCCGAAGAAGGTCCCGTTGATCTGCGTTGCATAGTAGGTGACCAGATCGCCCTCATGCTCACTGAAATTAACCGGGGCGCAAAGAACCAGGGCGGCCACCAGGGGCGTCGCGATACCCACCGTAACGGCCAGGAAAAGATAGGCCTTGTGGATTTCACGCCAGCTTCGTACGAAACCGGCGGTTTGAATCACCGATTCGATCCCTGAATAGGCCAGAATACAAAAGGCGATGTGAGATATGAAATTACCGTAATCATGAATCCAGGAGCCTGTCTCAAGCGGATTTAAGGCGTTCCCGCCCGACTCTTTCAGACGTGTCAGAGCGGAGCTGTCAAATTCGACGATCCCCGAAACAATCAGATTCAGGATAATGAACGCGGCCAGAATAAAAACTAAAAAGGTGAACCTGGCATTCTCCTTGATGCCGAGAATATTCAGCCCCGCAATTGCCCAGAGTATTGCGAGAACGAGAAAAACAACCAGCGAGGATGATTCGGAAACCTGGGGGAAAAAAGAAGTCGCATTGAGAATTGCGCTCACAGCCGAGATACAGGCGGTAAGCGTGTAATCGACCATGATGGAGGAAACGGCCACAAACGACATCATCGGACCGAGCACGAGATAGGAAAAAGAATAGACTCCGCCCCCTATGAGACCGTTATATTCCAGGATTTCAGCGATTTCGGTAAACCGGGTGCTCATGAACCGAACGAGAATGCTGGTCAAGGCTATGAAGACTATGGCGCTCGAACCGATGAATCTGTATGCCTCGGCCGGGGCGTAGAAGATGGATGTAAATTCGTCCATCAGGGTGATTATGGCGACGGCCAGCCAAGTCAGCCAGAGTCGTCCTGTCTGGGAGAAAGTGAGAAGATTCGGCCTTCGTATGAGATAGGCAAAAACGCCGATCAGACTCAGGTTGAGGAGCGACAGTATGAGGATTTTCATCTCTTGAGTTCTTTAAGCTAACGTTGGATCGAGCGCCTAAAGTGGCCATTCAATCGGATTCCGAGCCGCAGACGGACATTCGGGATTCTTTCCGCTTATCTGCCGAAAGCCTGTAGCGGGGGTTTGCCACAGCGCGTCGATCCCAGCCTGCTTCAGACGTCGCCCTCCGAGAAGCATTTGCCACGTTTTCCCAACCCCCGGTCCATAACCGAGGTAAACGTTAAACTGACCGCGTTGTGAACGACATATCAGTTGAAGAAAGCTAAAAGCCCTGTCTTCGTCCGACATCGTCCCACCCATTCAACTCTCCGGAGCGGCATCGGAACCGGTCCGAACTCTTTTCCAACCGGCGGAGTTTCTCAACGGGATACCGCTTTCGGCCAGATATTCCATTTCAAGCGAAAGAGCCACTTGCTTGATAAGCGATTCCAAAAGATAGCGCTGGTCCGGCAAAAGGAAGCGTTCCGGATCGCCGGGCCGAAGGGCCACAACTCCCAGAACCAGGTCCGCCACCTGGAGCGGCACATAAAGTACTTCATTCTCGCGATCGTGTTTTGTTCCCCACCCTGCAGTCTCACCCGTTCCGAATGCAGTCCGGGCAATCTCCATTTGTCTGGCCACATCTTTGACAAACACCAGGGACGGGTCACCGCAGGCCGTCTTCAATCTTTTATCCTCTTCAGGTAACAGCACGACTGCATGGGAATCGAAGATTTCAGAAATGTATTCCACGGCGATCTGCAGTGTCTTTTCAACACCTCTGGCAGCGGCGAGCTGCCTGCTAAGACCATGCATGGCGGATGCCTGCCTCTCCTGCAAACGGGCCGTTTGGGTCTGTTTGCGCATGAGCCCCGTCAGGTGGCTTATAGCAAGAGCAATCGCAAACATGACGACGAAAGTTACGATATATTGAGCGTCATCCACGGTGAACGAAAACCGTGGGGGGACAAAGAAGAAATCGAACGCCAGCACGCTTAAGAGAGAAACAGCAATAGCCGGTCCGCGTCCACATTCTATCGCTGTTACCAAAACCGCCAGCAGATAGACCATTATGAGATTGCTCAGATCGAAATACCGATACATCAGAAAACAAAGACCCGTGGCCAACGCCAGGAAAAGAAGACCCGTCCCATAATCCGACCATTGAAATTCCTGAGATCGAATCCGGTACGGCGTCTCGACCGGTTCGCCGGAATCGCCTGAAGTAATTTCGATGTCGATTTCTTCGCCGATTCTCACCAGACGGTCCACTGGACCGCCCTGGAGAATGCTTTTCAGACGTGAACGCCCCGGTTTTCCCGCGATTATCCTGGTTATACCTCGCAGGCGTGCGAACCTCATTATTTCCTCGGCGATGTCGCGGCCCGTAAGCGTTGCGGTCTCAGCACCCAGTTGCTCGGCCAGCCACAAATTGTCAATAACGCGGTCGCGCTCCTTTTCAGGCAACAGCACGGATCGAGGGGTCTCGACATAAACTGCAAACAGCTTGGCGCCTTCACTCGCGGCCCTTCTTGCTGCGAACCTTATTACACCCGCGGAAGAGGGACCGGGACCAACACAGACTAAAATCTTGTCCACAGCACCATTTGAACCGGGCATCGTTTATCTCCAATATTCCCCGGTGCCGCCGTCTCAGCCGGAAGCAAACCCACCGGTCTACAAAGTTTCCACCGCTCAAGCCCCACCAAATGGCAAGCTAATGCCATCTGAACGCTTAGCAAATTGGAATTTATTGTCTTTTAAAGTTAATCCCAGGCAGGCACAATATAAATCGCAGTTTCAAGCACAAATATCAGCTCCGGAAGCGAGTGGTGCGCCGTGAGGACAAAAGTCAGATTAAGGCTCTTGATGTCCTTCGTGATGAAGGCGCTCTCCTGTATTTGCTAAGTCCCGAGAATTCTGTTAAATTACTCTAGTTTGGGCTTCTCTGCGTTTTTGACTTCGGAAAATGCGTCCACGCGCAGAAAGCTTACCCCAATTGAACTTCATGTGACTGAAAGCGGAGGGGGCGGGAGAAGTCGTATGGTAAACGAAGATTCTGAACAACTCCAGCACATCATTAAGGCTTTTATCAGGAAGGGCCGTGAATACTACATTGCACAGTGCTTTGAAATCGCAGTGGTGACCCAGGGAAAAACCCTGGATGAGACCGTGGCTAACCTGAGGGAAGCCGTACTGTTGCACCTGGAGGGCGAAGACCTGCGCGAATTGGGTTTGACACCCCATCCGACGCTGCTGATAACAATGGAACTGGAGCCACTGGCTGATGTCGCCTAAGCTGGCAAGACTAAGCGGCAGCGATGTAGTTACAATCCTCGGGAAGTTTGGGTTCTCGGTCATGTCGCAGAGGGGTAGCCATGCCAAACTGAGAAGGTCAGGCCCCATTGGAGATAAGCAGATTTTAACTGTGCCTCTCCACAAGGAATTAGACATCGGTACAGTGCATGCAATTATGAAACAGGCATGCAGGTTTATCCCCGAGGACCAACTGAAGCCATTTTTTTATGAGTAGTTTGATGAACTTTTAACTCATCACCGTTTACCCAGCCTGCGCTCCACGTTCCTCAATTCCTAAATTTCCCCTCTTCCCCACTAACCTGTTCCTTTGTGACATCAGTGTAATCCGTTGTTTCCCGCATTGTCTTTTAAAGATTCGAACTACGGACGTGGAGCACAGTGAGGTGGATCATCACGGATAAAATGATTCACGGAGAATTGAACGAGCCTGATTTCCAGGCCCAACAGATGCGGAGGATTACGGTGCTGCGCAAGCGGTGATCGGTGGTCGGTTATCGGGCCTTTGTCCGATGTGCCCGTATGAGCGTATCCAGGCCGAATTTTTTGACCCGATAGTTCATTTGCCGGAATGTAAGACCCAGGTCGTTGGCGGCCCTTCTTCTTATCCACTTGTTGCGTTCGAGGGCTGCAGAGACCTCCTTGCGCTCCATTTCATCCAGGCGGGACATGGCGGAAATTGCCTCCAGCCCCGTTACCCCGGAACTGGCGATGCGCTTTGGGTCAAATATCGACGCAAGGTCCTCGACCTCGATCTCCGCGCCGTCGGCCATAATTACAAGACGGATTACAGTATTCTTTATCTCGGCTATATTCCCGGGCCAATCATGCTCGCAAAGCTCTCTCAAGACCTGGGCGCCCAGTTGGATCTTCCTGCCCTGTTCCCTGCAGGCATCCGCGAGAAAATGCCGGATCAGAAAAGCAATATCATCTTTTCTCTCTCTAATCGATGGTACATGAATGAGCAAAGTGCTGAGCCTGTTGAAGAGATCCTTTCTGAAAGAACCCGTCGCCGCGGCCTCGGACAGGTCTTCGCTCGAAGCGGCGACAAGCCTGACATCGGCCGCCTTGGACCTTGAGATTCCAAAGCTCCCGGACTGCAATCTGTCCAGATTTTCCAGTAGCTTTATCTGGTGAGAACTCGAAAGCTCGCCTATCTCATCGAGCAGCAATGTGCCGCCGGCAGACCTTTCGAATGCACCGCGCGTGGGGTGGAGTTCGTCCATGCCACCGCTAAGGAAGCCATTTCCACCACCGAATAATTCCTTCTCCAACAGGTCTTCCGGAAGGGAACAGTGAACTCTTACAAAAGGAAATGAGGCCCTGCCGCTCAGCTCGTGAATGATCTGGGCGATGGAACTTTTTCCTGTCCCCGGTTCACCCCAGAGCAAGACAGGCGCCTCAGTCGGCGCCGCTTTCCTGATTTCGGCCTCGAGTTTTCGTGCAGCCTCGCTTTTGCCCAGACAGACCAGACCAAGATGCTCCTCGGAAATCTTTGCCCTGAGGGCCATGTTCTCTTTGGCCAGGGACTCCTCGCGTCTTCTTGCCTGAGATTCCAGGCTGAATACCTGGGCAATGAAAGAGGCCAATATCGAAAGGAACTGCACGTCCTCGAACAGCGGGACATGATCGCCGAAAAGCAGGTCGACCATAATGGCTCCCATTACCTCATCGCCGACAATAACCGGAGAACCGAAAAGCCGGACCTGTTCTTTTTGAATGGAATGAAGAGCTTTGCGGTCCAGAAACAGCGGCCTGGAACTATCCCGCAGAACCACGAAGGGCTGCGGAATGCGAAAAACAAGGTCGAACCCGGTTTTATAAAGATGGCGAACCCTCAGTTCCATGTCGCTTGTCGAATCGTCGAAGCAGGGAGTGAAGAAATAACGGAACTCGGCGCCCCTGAGAATGATTGCCGCCTTCGACCGGGGAACGGCCTGCGAAAGGACTCCTATCAGACCGTCAATAGCCTGGTCGAGGTGGAGCGCCCTGTCGATTATTCTATGCATCCCGGAAAAGATGCTGAGCTTTAATTCGCAGATATTGTCCATGCTCCCTGCCTTCTTGTTCGTTTGGAAAAACTGAATATCGCCGGATACACAAAACCGCCTTGTCCCATGTCACACTGTTCCAGTTCCGTGCCAAACCGGAATAAGTCCGTTTTTGAAGCGCAATGCGGCATGCCGGACGAATCTTCAAGTAAAAACGGCACAATTTGGTGCCCTCGCCCCCCCTTGTGATACAAATTTGTGCCATATAGTTTGTAGATTTCATCCTAACTCCAGTTGTACAAGCCTCCTGAAGCCCATTCCAAGCCATTGTGGGAGTGTTTGGCAAACAAATTGCTCTCTTAGGAGCCTGTCGGAGAATCCCGGCACACTCCCGGGGCAGCCAGGTCGGTGACAAAAACGGATTTCCGAAAAGAACGGGAATAAGGTGACGGCAATTGCGCCAAAGGGCCAATTTGAAAACCGGGTGTTCATATCGCTAAATCACAGTCTTTATGAGGAGGGCTTATGAAATATAACAGCGGTCAACATTTGTAGGATTTTATCCGCTTCTTTACCGAATCAAAAGTATTCTTCTAATCAATTAATCATCAGGAAAGGTGACTTATGGCGCAGGCTGAACTGAAAAAGACACTGGGACTTACCGGGGTCACGATAAATGCAATGGCATTGATCGCGCCCGGGGCTTTTCTATGGTTAACCTACCAGATGCAGGCGGCGCAGGTGGATTTGGCCGGCGAGACTACCGCTATGGACATGTTTGCAGGTCTGGTTCTCGCGTTGATTCTGGCATTCCTGACAGCGATTTCCTATTCCAAGCTCTCGGAGCTGTATCCTCAGGCGGGGACCGGCAGTTCCTACTATTTTACCGAACAGGCGATACTGAACGAGAGCCGGATATCACCTCTTGCCAGGCTGTCAAAGTTTGTCGTTGGATGGTTCTCGCATCTTTACTACTGGGTATACCCGGGGGTAATGGTCGCAATGATGGCCACGCTTATAACCTATATATTCAGCCAGTTCGGGGTCGAGCTCTCCATGTTCTGGCAGATGGCGACCGCGGTAATCTTTGCGTTCCTGGTCGGGTATATAGCCTATCGCGGAATCACGGGGTCAACCATATCGAATACAGTTATCAATGTTATCCAGATTATCGCTTTAATAGTGGTAACTATTCTGGCTTTGGTCTACCGGGCTACCAACCCGGAGCATGTAACGTTCGTTCATCCGACACTCTCATCAGTTGTAATGCCTCACAATTTTTCCAACGTCATGTTCCAGGCCACCATTGCAATATTGCTGCTGGTCGGTTTCGAATCGGCGACCGCTCTCACGGCTGAATCCAAATCCCCCAGGCATGTCAGCCGGGGAGTCATGATCTCGTTAGTCATTCAGGGACTCATTATGTACCTTTTTGAGTACTTCGGCGCCAATGCCTGGATCAATACTGCCTATACCGGAAAAGACGCCAAAGACGCAGTGGTCACGGGTATCGGGGCCGCAGCCGCCTCCAGCGCCCCGATAGGCGACATGGTGAAAAACCTGGGTGATGCTCTGCTCGGCAACATGGGCTTCGCGCTGATGATTATAGTCGCAGGTTCGGTTGGCATCGCGGTAGTCGGCACCACTTTGGCCTGCATGAACACCGGCGTGCGCGTTACATACGCAATGTCCAAAGATAAGGAAGTTCCAAGCTTCCTCGGGTTTCTGCATCCCAAACATGCGACCCCCCATGCAGGCGTATGGGCAATGACCATTGCATCGGCGGTTATCGGCGCATTTGGGGTTCTTTCGGTCGTCAACCTTACAGCCATTACATTCTGGTCAAACATCGGCACGTTCATTCTCTACGGAATGACCAACCTCATTGCGTTTGTGGCGTTTTTGAGGCATCCGCAGCGAAATGCGTTCACTCACATCGTGGTTCCGATCCTCGGCACTATTGCCAATATCGCCATGCTGTTTGCCGTCCTCTATCTGGGGATCCTTGGCGGGGGCGATACTCAGACTGCCGCAATGTATTCGATCATTGCCACAGTGGTATGGCTTGTAATTGGTATTGCTTATCTGTTCGTTCAAAGCGCCAGGACCCAGAGAAAAATCATCGGAGGACCTGTCGAAAGTAACTAAGTCGATCTAACTTGTAGATAATTGGGCAAGAGGGCGTTATTCAAGCGCCCTTTTGCCCGTTGGAGGCCTCCTTGCCAGCCAGCTCTGTTTCAAAAAAAGATTATGTATCGGATGCGCTACAGGTGCACGGTCTCTCCGATAAGGGGATGGTCCGTCAAAATAATGAGGATTATTTCGGCTATTACAGGCCCGACGAAACGGGGCTAAACCATTTTGGAAGCCTTTTTGCGATTTCTGACGGCGTGGGAGGAAGCGCCGCCGGTGAGGTTGCCAGCGCGGAGGCGGTCAATGTTTTGCTCCAGGAATATTATTTCGGCGATCATACAGAAAAAATCCCTGAAAGATTAAAAAACGCGTTCCGGCATACCTCGCTGCACATCTACGATCTATCGATCGCCCATCGCTCCGCGCGAAATATGAAGTGCACTCTGTCTACGCTTCTGCTAAGACAGAACCGGTTTTTCATAACCCACGTGGGCGACTCCAAAATTCTGCTGCTGCGCGGCGGCGATATGATTCAACTGACAAAGGACCATAGCCTGGTCGGCAAACTCATGCGCCTCGGACTGATAACTGCCGAAGAGGCGCGCATCCACCCAAGCAGGAATGTCCTGTTGAAGGCGGTTGGGGAAGGCCCTTTGCTGGTGCCCGATTTTTATTCCGGATATACTCAACCGGGGGACCTTTTCTGCATGGTGACCGATGGGATACTGGAACATGCAACTGCTGAAGAGTTAAAGACGTTTCTCATGGAGCATGGTTCGTCAGAGAAGGAATTGGCGGAGTTGATAGCCGAACTCAACAGTCGCGGCGGCCATGACAATATGACCATAATGACCGTTAAGGTTAAACGATCTATCAAATAGAAGGCGGTGTAAAAATGACTAAAATAGAATGCATCCTGCGTCCGGACAGGATTTTGGAAGTGCGCAACGTCCTTGGAAAGCTTGGAATCAAGGGATTGACCGTAACGGAAGTCATCGGCTGCGGGTTGCAGAAGGGGCATACGCGAGATGACTGGAATACGGAGTTCAATATCAATCTGCTCCCGAAAACCAAAATAGAGATGGTCGTTTCCGATAGCATGGTAGATAAAGTAACCGACGCTATAATCGAAATTTCCCGCACCGGCGAAATCGGTGATGGGAAAATCTTTACCTATCCGATTGGCAACGCGATCCGGATTCGGACGGGCGAGACCGGTGAAAACGCCATATAAAGTCTATCGTCGCAAGAAAAGGAGCAAAACTACAATCAGAGCAGCAACCAATACGGCCCCCACATATATCATCATGTTGTTTCGCTCGGTGGGAAGGACCGCTGCCAGCGGCGGGTCAGGCTCAGCTATCCATTTGAGGTCCGCATTTTCAGGAAAACGCAAATCATTGGCCATCTGCTCGGCGGAGTCGTAGCGCTCCTCCTTTCGCCGCCGCAACGCCCTCCGAACGGCAGCCCAGATACCCGGATGCAAACCCTTTATCGATGTCAGCGGCTCAGGGGTTTTAGTCATATGCTGGTACATTACCGTCATGGGGTTATCCCCGGTAAAGGGAGGAGACCCGCTCAAAAGATGATACATCAGGCAACCGACTGCATAGATGTCGCTTTTTGCAGCGCCCCGTTCTCCCTTGATCTGCTCGGGGGCCATGTATTCGGGGGTCCCCATGAGTCCTGAAAAACCACGCCAGGTGACCCTGGGCGCCCCTTCCATGAGCGCGATGCCGAAATCCAGAATCTTCAAATGTCCATCCGGAGCAAGCATCAGGTTCTCCGGTTTTATGTCGCGGTGATACACTCCCCTGTCATGACAGTACTGAAGCGCGTCGAGCAGGTTTGCCACGAGCTTTACAGCCTGATCGACGGGAAACCTCCCCTTTTCGCTCAGAACTTGCGCCAGTTGCTCGCCTTCAACATATTTTAAAACCAGATATGGGGGGTCCCCTTCAGAAATAGCCAGGGCCATGGGAACATCTGAGTGGTTCAAAAGCTTGCCGATCGCCACTTCCCGCCTGAAGCGCTCAAAAACCGCTGGATCTCCCAGTTGTTCAAGATGGGGAACTTTGATAACGACCTTCCCATTGGATTGAACGTCCTCTGCAAGAAAAACGGCGCCGAAGCCCCCCTGGCCAAGAGAATTCAAAATCTTATACTTACCTTCAAAAACCGTCCCGACTTCAAGCATTTTTCTATGCTTCCCTCAAACGAATGCAAATCGCTTTCTTCCCAAAAAGCTTCCGGCCTATATCGTACCATATACATATTGTAGATTTGGCATTAATCGGCAGATCGGAAAACCTACCTGCCATACCCCTTCACCGCAGCATCTCATGTCCCATCGGGTGTCCCAACGGGACATGAGATGCTGCGGCGAGCGCTCGCTGCCTGCCTAGCCAAACTGGATCACCATACCGCCTGCAACTATAATGGCTAGACCCGCCCATGTCGAATTCGGCACGCTCTCACCAAAGACAAATCGGCCACACATCACGCTCACCAGTGCGAAGACGGCTACATAGACGCCCAGCAACTTGGAAAAATCCCATCTCACCATGTTGACGAGAAGGCCATAGGCCGCCAGCATGAGGCCACCGGCCAGGATAATAATGACATTGGCCCCGCGCAGGCCTCTTCGAACCACCGCATCGCCTCCGACCTCCAGGAGCGCCGAACCCAGAAAGACCAGCCAGGCTGCCGAGGGCAGGTTAAACTTTCCCATTTTTCACCTCTCTTAATGCAAGTTTTAAAGTAACTACCCTGCTGTGCAAATCCTGTGCTCGGCCGGGTGCGAGTTGGTCAAGGCAGAAGCGCGATTGCAGGGCTGGACCGGACCGTCGGCGTCAATGGCCGGTCAGAGGCAGGGCAGGTTTTTCAAAAAAACTTAAATGAGAGTAAATCTTGGAGATTTTTTGCCGATTTCCGGTGAGGTTACAAAATATCTCGTTGTTAAAAGGTACAAAATTGTTCCATTAAATTCTTGATTCCAGGCCACAATAAATAATGCCCAACTTAACCATTTAAAACAGTCGGAATCTTCTGGCCCGAAGATGGCGCAGACAGAAACACAGGCAAAGGAGGATGAGATCTTCAGGCCGGCAACTGCGGGAAGGCAGGTATTTCATGAAATTGCTAAAACCGGTTCCCTTGACACGCAACTTGCGTATCTTATTCGTATATGGAAAGGTTCCAGGGCCTTGAAAGTGTCATGGGAGGTTTTTAGTGTGTTGTACGAACCCAAAATGCCCTTCGCGATTTGTTCGTGGTCCGGTCGATGCGTTATTCGGACTTATAAGGCTGCCCAAAAACATTAATCCAGGAAAATATAATGTCGCTGCTCGACAAGCTATTCGGACGACCGCTCGCGTCGTCGGAAGCTCAGAAGGAAAAACTCGGTGTCTGGACCGGCGTGCCGGTACTGGGATTGGATGCCTTGGCCTCCACCGGGTATGGTCCTGAGGCCGGGCTTACCATTTTGTTGCCACTCGGCTTGCTCGGATTGCGATACTTTCCGATTATCCTCCTCGTAATCGTAATGAAGCTCCTGACCCTCTATCTGTCATATCGGCAGACTATCGCCGCTTATCCGGGCGGCGGCGGCGCTTATACTGTCGCCAGTGATAATCTCGGCGTCCATATGGGTCTGTGGGCGGCGGTCATGTTACTCGTGGATTACCTCCTGAATGTCTGTGTCGGCATTGCCGCGGGTGTCGGAGCAGTAGTTTCGGCCATCCCGGCACTCCAGCCATACCCGTTGGAGCTCTGTCTTTTAGTTTTGCTGACTCTGACCATTGTCAACTTGCGCGGGGTCCGCCAAACGGGCCTGATTTTTGTTGCTCCGGTCATAGTGTTTGTAGTGTGCCTGGGGTTCGCCCTTGTCCTCGGATTGCTAGGCATCTGGCAGAGCGGCGGCCATCCCCAACCGGTCGTAGCGCCGCCGGTAATCCCGCCGGCGACCGCCACGGTGACCACCTGGCTGCTCTTGTGCGCCTTCGCCAATGGCGCCACGGCGCTGACCGGCATCGAAGCGGTAAGCAACGGGGTGCCCCTTTTTCGCGAACCCGTCGTACCCAATGCTCAACGGACCCTGACAGTGATTATGGTGATACTCGGCCTGTTCCTGCTGGGCATCGCCTACCTCGTTCCCTATTACCATATTGGCGCGATGAGTGAGACACAGCCTGGCTATCAGACCATCCTCTCCCAACTGGTCGCGGCCGTAGCGGGCCGTGGAGTGTTCTACTACGTATCCCTGGCCAGTATCTTCATCGTCCTCACCTATTCGGCTCAAACCAGCTATACGGACTTTCCGCGGGTCTGCCGGCTGCTGGCGGACGATGGTTTCTTGCCGCCCTATTTCGCCACCGCCGGCCGGAGATTAGTTTTTTCGCATGGAATTATCTTCCTCTCCGTCGTTTCAGGCCTGCTTCTGATCGCCTTCGGAGGCTTGACCGACGCCTTGATTCCGTTATTCGCCGTGGGGGCCTTTGGGGCCTTTCTCTTCTCCCAGGCAGGCATGGTAGTGCACTGGCTGCGCCGCAGAGGCCGGGGATTTCGAACTGCCCTGGTGTACAACGCTCTGGGCACTGTGACCACCGCAACGGCCCTGGTAGTTATAGTCGCCGCTAAATTCATGGAAGGTGCCTGGATGACGGTAATCGTCGTGCCGTCACTTGTCTTTTTGCTACAGGGAATCAAGCATCACTATGAAAGAGTGGTTCGACAGGTGGGACATCCTTTAGAATTGCAGGCCGCGAAATTGCAATACCCCATTGTGATAATTCCGATCTACGGTTGGGACCGCCTCTCCGAGAGGGCCGTGCGGTTCGGTTTGCTCCTCTCCGACGAGGTCATCGCTATCCATGTGACCACTGATGAGGAAGATCGGCAGCGGCTCAGGGAACTCTGGGCCGAGAAGGTCGAGAAACCGGCGAAAGCGGCGAATTTTGCTGTTCCTCGCCTTGAGATCATCTCTTCACCTTATCGCCGGATCGACCAGCCGATTTTGGATTTTGTTCAAAAAACCAGAAAAAAGAACCCGAACCGGCTCATCGCGGTGATCCTTCCCGAATTGGTCGAGCCGCACTGGTATGAATTCGTGCTGCACAATCTGTACGCCGCGCGGCTGCGGGCCTCGCTATTTCTGCAACGCGACCGGGACACCGTGGTGATCAGTGCTCCATGGTATTTGCGGGATGAAACGGCAGGACGTTAATTAAGATCAATATTGAGAGACGAGTATTAAATCCCTAATTCAGGGGGCGGATGAAGAAAGCATTGAGCGTTTTTTCAGAGAGGCGCGAAATCAATTTTACCAGCAGAAATACGGCTATCAGTGAAAAAATCAGCCTTGCCCATAAAATCCCGGAAAAATGGGCGCCGGTAATCGAAACGGCCAGCGTATCTTCGAACAGACTGTGGCACAGACCCATCAGCGTGAGGGAAAACAAGACGTCCTGACGGTCGACGCGGCCGGAAACCGACTCCTGGATTATCAGTCCTCCGCCGTAACCCAGCCCGAGGGTCATCCCGACAATGGTAATCGTGCAGGCGGAAGGGCCAATTCCCAGCAATCTCAAAACAGGCGTAAGAAACCTCGTCATTATGGCCGTTATACCGATCTTATCCAGGATTCTTAAAACCAGGAGCAAAGCCATTATAATAAAGAATATCATTATCAACCCGCGCACCTGGCTTACGGTCCAGGTCGTGATAGAAGTGTCATCGATGCGCGGCAGCCATCTCGGGATGTTTTGCTCCTGAAGCGAACCTGCCAGCCGATAGATCCTGAAAAGCCCCCATCCCAGCACAAAAGCGCCCCCCATTCGGAGCAGACCCATAAATCGCAGGCGCGCGCCCGCTTTTTGAGCTATCCTTAGTTCGATCGGCAGATTGTGCGCAACAAGCATCATTGACGCCAGTACGGTTGTCTGCGCAACCGTCAGGGGATCGTTAGCCGAGACGGCGACGAATACGACAATCCCGGTATAGATATTGGACAGAATTGTGGTTGCCCAGACCAGCCCCATGCTGCCCGGAAGCCCAACGATTCCCATAACCGGCGAAAGGATCTTCCCCAGTGCGTCTACAGCCCCAAGTTCCTGGAGTATTTTTACCGCAATAATTATCGGGATCATAATCCGGAAAAGGCTAATACTGATCTCGACCGTTTCCGTCAGAAGCTTTCTGGAAAACTCGATTAAGGCAGGCTGCATCGCAGGGTTATTTCTATTCGTATGAAATGAGGACCACGGAGACACAGGCGAGAATAATTCCGGCGAGCTGGACAATATTAATTTTTTCCTTGAGGAAAATCATTGCCAGCGCCATGGTCACGACCGGATAGAGCGCCGTCAGAGGCGCTACAACGCAGATTTTTCCTCCGCGGATCGCGTACATGAAGCAAATCAGCCCCACATAGCCCAACACCCCGGTAATAAGCGCCGGGATTATCCCCCGGATTTCGGCCCCGCCCAGTTCCGGCCGGAGTATGAGGAAGGCGAGCAGTCCCGTCAGCGCCCCGCCGATTACTTCGAAGGTGAAAGCTGTCTTTGGCTCAAGACAACTGAGGGCCATCTTGGGCAAAAAAGCCCATACGCCCCAAAATATGAGCGCCAGACCCGAATATACAACCCATTCCTTCATTTAGTTTACCCTTGGCCGCAAGCTACAGCCCGCCTGCTTCAAACCATGCCACACTCAGAGGGTTTCGTTCTGGCAGCCGGTGGTACTCGTATTTTGGATAGCCTGCCATCAAAATCCCCGTAATCCTCCTGCGCGCCGGGATTTTCAGAAACTGAGAAAAAGCAGGAAACTGACTGGCGCATCTCTGAGCATAACCGGCCCAGCACGTACCTATGCCCAACGCGGGGGCGTAGAGCTCGACATATTCCAGAGAAAGCACGGTTGAGACAGGGCCTGCAATCAGCCCTTCGGGTGCATGAGCCACGATAATATGCGGCGCTCCCCGCAGAACCCGGTCCTCGCCTAATTCGTGCGCCCGGATTACAGCAGGCATGTTGAATCGCTCCCCCATCTCGGGGGAAAGCTTCATGACTTCCCGCATCCATTCGACTACGATCTTGCTCAGGGACGTCAGATTTTCACGGCCTTCGACCACCAGGTAGGATATTCCCTGCGAATTGTGCCCCGAAGGAGCAAAGCGGGCAATGTCCAGAAGCCTCAGCATTTCGTCCCTTGGGACAGGTTCATCCTTGTAGCGGCGGACCGAGCGGCGCCGGCGCAAAAAGGCCGCGCTTTGCGCCGGATCGGGAGAGAATTGCTCCGGGATTTCAGTATGTTTCGAAATAGGATTCTTCCTGTTATCCAATGCTCCGGTCGGACAGGCAGCGACACAGTGGCCGCACCCGATGCAGTAGCGGGCGGGTCCAGGCCCCATCTCAGGTTTTCCCTCGGGGTCGAGCGACAGCAGGCCCAAAGGACAAACCTCGACGCAAATTCCGTCGCGGCTGCATTTTTCGCTGTCTACTTTTATCAGGCTCATTTTAATACAGCTCCGACTTGAAGTAGGACTCGCTCGAAGAAGGCTGGACTTGTCTCAACCGGGGCTGAAGACCGTCCGCCTCTTCGCTGCCGGGCACTTCCACGGTTTTCTCCTCGCCTTCCAGCTTCGGTCCGGAGCCAGGGGCCGGAATTCTTTCCGCAAAAGCCGCATAGACACCCCCCGGCTCGTCCGATGTTGCAACCGCCCCCGAAGAACCGTTTATCTTGGCGAAAACGATACCGTCGGGTATTGGAAATGTTTCAACCGGTTGGTTTTTCAGATACTCTTTCATAAAATAGACCCAGATCGGACATGCCGCGCGCCCGCCGGTCTCTCCCTTTCCAAGGGAAATGGTATGATCGTCGTAGCCCACCCAGACGCCGGTGAGCACCGACGGAGTGAAACCGATGAACCAGGCGTCCTTGAGTTCGTTGGTGGTCCCCGTTTTACCCGCTGCAGGCCGCTTGAGTTCTTTTGCTTTTGTCCCCGTCCCTTCCCTCACTACTCCCTGGAGCAGATCGGTCAGCAGGTAGGCCGTTTTGTCCGATATCACCTGCTCTCTTTTTACCTGGTGCTCCTCTATCAGATTGCCGTATCGGTCAAGGACTTTTTCTATAATATAGGGCTCGACCCGTTCACCCTGGCCCGGAAAGGTCGAATATGCGGTGAGCAATTCCTGGAGCGTAACATCAGAGGCGCCGAGGGCGAGGGCCAGAGTCGGAGTGAGTTGAGATGTTATCCCCAATTTCCGGGCGTAATCGATCGTGTAGTGTACTCCAATTGACTCGAGGAGCTTTACCGTTACGACATTGCGCGAATGTATGAGGGCATTGCGCAGCAGGATCGGCCCCCAGAACTGGCGGTCGTAGTTGGAAGGAGTCCAGAAGCCTTTACCGCTGTGATCGCTATAGGATATCGGCGAATCGATCAGGACGGAGGCCTCGGTGTAGCCTTTGTCGAGCGCCGCCGCATAAATTACAGGCTTGAAAGAGGACCCGGGCTGCCGCACGGCCTGTGTGCACCTGTTGAACTGGCTTTTTAGAAAATCGCGCCCTCCCACCATGCATATGACCCTTCCGGTAACCGGTGAGATGGACATCAGCGCCCCTTCCATCCCCGGGTCCTGCTCAACGGTGGCAATCCAGATATTTTTTTCCTGCCGCTTGTCCAGTTTCAGCCTGAGGACGTCGCCGGTGCGGAAGATCTTCTGCGCACGCTTGTTGGAAACCTGCACCCATTGGTAGCCCGACGGGGGAATCAACGCCTTTTCCGTACCCAGATTCACAGAAATTGTCTTTGTTTTGTCGTCGAACTCATTTACCACTCCGGCAACCACCTTGCCCTCTTCCAACTCGCCATTTGATTGTCCAAGGACGCGAAGAGCGCTGGGCCAGTCATCTTTTGGAACATTGACGTGAAGACCGCGATACTGCTTATGCCGTTTATCGAGCTCGCGAAGACCCTGGTCGAGCGCCTTCTCGGCGAGCCGCTGCGCCTTGAGGTCCAGCGTCGCCTGGATAATGAGCCCCTCTCTATAGAGCGTGTCGCGTCCGAAACGAGCCTCGGCCTGCCTGCGGACTTCCTCGGTAAAATAGTCCATCTCCCTGGGGGGCGAGCGCTTCGGCTTTCCTATATCCAGCGGTTTCGCCAAAGCTTTCCGCGCCTCGTCAAGAGTTATGAAGTCCGCATCCGTCATTCTCTGCAATACGTAGCGCTGCCTTTCACGGGATACTGCGAAGTGATGAATCGGTGAAAAGCGGCTGGGAGCTTTGGGCAGGCCGGCCAGAAGGGCGGCTTCCGACAAGTCCAACTCGCTCGCATGTTTGTCGAAATAGGTCCTTGCAGCCGCCTCTACTCCGTAAGCCCCGGCGCCGAAATAAATCTGATTGAGGTAAAGATAAAGAATTTCGTTCTTGCTCAGGCTGTTGTCTATCCGATGCGCGAGAAGGGCCTCCTTGATCTTGCGCATGAAAGTGCGCTCGGGGGTCAGGAGCAGCGATTTGACAACCTGCTGGGTTATAGTGCTTCCGCCCTGCACGATCTCACCCGCCTGTATGTTCTTCAGCATGGCGCGAAAGATTCCGATCAGGTCCACCCCGCCGTGCTCGTAGAATCGCGTATCCTCCGCAGCGACGAACGCCTTGACAAGATGCGGGGGAAGCTCTGAGAGCGGCACCAGGTATCTTCGCTCTATAAAGAATTCGCCGATCAGTTCCCCGTCGGCGGAATACACGCTGGTGACCAATGGGGGGTGATAGTTCTTCAGGGCCTCAACGCTTGGAAGTGACTGGTCGATTTGAATATAGAGGGCGAAAACCGCAATGCCACCCACCAGGGAAAGGCAAAGGAAAATTGAAAACAGACTAAAAATAAGCCACCGGAGAGTTCTCCTTTTTGGCGCTCGCCTCTGTGGAACGGGCTTTTTCATCTCTTACCCCTCTTCCGGCCCCGGGCACTGGACGGAAAAACCGATTCCGTCCGAATTTTTCTCGATATTGCCGTGATTTGCCGCTATCGGGCTCGCTCTTTTTATCATACTAATAATACGAAAGAAACACCGGCCCCACGCGAACCGGTAACCCTGCAATAATAGGCTGCCGGCAGCGCCTTTTCAATACCAATTGCACCCGCGCCAAACCGGGCCTACCCGGCCCGCGTCCAGCGCCCGGTTTTTGTTTTATGCTCTGCGCCGCTTGAAATACCGCAAATGGGGTTCATCCGTAGATAAAGAACCACGCAGAAAGATAATAACATGCAAAGGCAATGCAAAAATGCAATCGGAGCGACGTTTACATGCGCGCATGGCGTGCACAACCCGAAACTAATAACTAATAACTAAAAACTAAAAACTTTTTCTTACACCAGCCCGTGGCGTGCACGGTGCTGCATAGGATGTTTATCTTAAGTCTCGCTCAGGAGGATCATAAAAACATGAAAGCTCTCTGTTTTTACCAGCATGGCGGCCTCGATGTTCTCAGGTACGACGATGTTGCCGACCCCACTCCCGGTAGAGGCCAGGTGCTCGTCGAAGTCAAAGCCTGCGCACTGAATCACCTTGATGTATGGGTAATGCGAGGATGGCCGGGCCTTAATCTCGAGATGCCTCACTGGGGCGGAGCAGACATATCCGGAGTTGTGGCCGGTTTGGGCGAGGGCGTTACCGGATTGGAAACCGGCGAGCGGGTTGTGATCGATCACGGAATAAATCCGGTCGAAGATGAATTCACATTCCGAGGCGAGCACACTATGAGCCCCAGGTATATGATTATAGGAGAGCATATTCGCGGGGGACTCGCGAAGTATGTGGTGGCGCCCGCAAAAAACCTGGTAAAAATGCCTGCAGATATTGATTTCCCCGAAGCCTGCGCCCCACTCCTGGTCACACTTACGGCCTGGCGAATGCTGATAAACAGGGGAAAGCTCCGAACCAGCGAGACAGTGCTGGTAGTGGGGGCCGGAGGCGGCGTCAACAGCGCATCCATACAGATCGCCAAACTTGCGGGCGCAACCGTATATGTGGTCGCGAGCAACGCCGAAAAAGCGGAAAAAGCCCTCGGACTGGGAGCTGATTTCGTGATAGACCGTTCCAGGGTGGAGTGGGGCAGGGAGATCCAGAGACTCACCGCAAAACGCGGGGTGGACGTCGTGGTGGACAACGTGGGTTCGGCCACACTCAATACCAGCATGGCTGCCGTTGCCAGGGGAGGCCGGATACTGATCGTTGGAAACACCAGCGGCCCGATGGTCGAAATTGACATCCGCAGAATATTCGGCAAACAGATAAGCATTATTGGCAGCACGATGGGCACCCCGCAGGATTTTCGCGACATAACCCGGTTGCTCTGGAGCGGAAAAGTCAAGACGCTCATAGACCAGGTGATTCCGCTAAGCGAAGGCAGGCGCGGGTTCGAAATCCTGGAGCGGAGCGAAATGTTCGGCAAAATAGTTCTTGTGCCGTAATGCAAGGCTGGGTTTAACATCTTGTCGCGGTAGGCGGTGAATCACAAACTCCGCGCTCCGTTGGATTGGAACGATTTGGAACAATTTGCTTGCGATGTTCTGGTGTTGGGCAGCGGCGCAGCGGGACTCAGGGCCGCGATATCTGCACGAGAAGCTGGTCTCGATGTTCTTGTGCTCTCGACAGCGGCGCCCGGCAAGTCGACCTGTACAGGGTTAAGCGCCGGTTTGATGAGAGGCGCCGGCGTTCCGGGAGAGTTCCTCCACCTGGAACGCACTCTCGAGGCAGGCCGTGGAATAAATCAGTCAGAACTCGCCGAAATTCTCTGCGAAGAGGCCCCCGCAAGGCTGAATGAGCTTATAAGGTGGGGCATGCCGGCTGAAGTAAGGGATGGCTTTTTATTCGCCAAGGGCCGCCCTCCAGTGCTGGGTGAAGAGATCGTCCGCTGTCTGATAAGCAAAAACAGGGAGTTGGGGACCCGGTTCATGGGGAACGTGGTCGCCGTCGACCTCGTCGTGGAAAACGGGGCGGCGGGCCTGATAGGTTTTGAACGGCAATCGGGCGCCTGGCTGGCTTTTAGCGCCGGGGCGGTGGTTCTGGCAACCGGTGGGGCTGCCGCGCTCTATTTACGCCACGATAACCCCGGGCGGATGCTGGGGGATGGATACAGGTTGGCGTTCGAGGCCGGGGCGCTCCTCCAGGATATGGAATTCGTGCAGTTTTACCCGGTAAGTCTCGCCGAACCCGGACACTATCCCCTGGTGATTCCTCCGAGACTGGCCGACTCCGGTCTGCTTGTAAACGACGCCGGTGAAGATATTCTCAAGAAATACGGAATCGAAGAACGCCCGGCTGCGGAGAGGGCTCGGGACCGCCTCTCACAGGCGAACTTCCAGGAAATCTATCGAGACGGCCATGGGGTTTTCCTCGACCTCCGGAAGGTCACCGAGGAGAAATGGCTGGCCGACCCCTTCTCAGCAGCTATGAGGCATATACTTGGGGACCGCTGCGGGGCACTCGAGCGCCCCCTTCGCGTGGCACCGGCAGCCCACCATACCATGGGTGGAGTAAGGATCGACGGCGAGTGCGCGACCTCTGTTCCGGGGCTTTTCGCGGCTGGGGAGGTTACTGGAGGGCTCCACGGCGCAAACAGGCTGGGAGGCAATGCGCTTAGCGAAACCGTGGTTTTCGGAGCAAGGGCCGGGATTTCGGCGGCAGATTGGGCGAAGGGGAGCGGCGCAAAGGATGGCCAATCCGTCTTGAGGCGGTTGGATGAGCGTCTTTCAGCCTGGCATTGCATCCAATATCCTGAAACCAATCTTATGGACAAGATTCGCAGGGTTATGTGGGATGAAGGAGGAGTGCTCAGAAACGAGGCAGGGCTCTCTCGAGCTTTTCGCTCTATACGGGAGATTCTCGATAGTTTCTCTTTTTCCGGGCCGCGAAGCGAAAAATCACTAACCCCGGCCCATGTCGATGCCATTGAGCTGCGTTCGGCTGCAAAAGTGGCCTCCCTCATTCTCGAAGCAGCGATCAGGAGAAAGGAGAGCAGAGGCTCACATTACAGGGAGGACTACCCGAGACAGGACGATCAGCAATGGCGAGGGCACCTCCAGGTTAGAACGGCCCCGGATGGAGATGCGTGGGAGTTCGTTCCTGAGTAGAACCTTTCATAGTCTATCTTGCCAGGGAGGTTGAAAATGGACAAAAACCAGACCGACTGGAATCAAAAAACCGCGCAGCAAATAATCGAAAACCTGGAAGAGCGCCGTATGGGCGGCAGTTATGCACCCACAGCCGCGCAGGCCATGGAGGAGGTCCTGGCAATGATCCCGCGCGGGGCGGCCGTCTATCGCTGCGGTTCGGTTACCACCACTTCCATGGGACTTTGGAAACGCATGGCCGCTCTGCCCGAAGTGAAAATAATCGACCCTTTCCAGCCCGGGATTACCCACGAGGAGTCCCTGGCGGTAAGGCACAAGGGGCTGAACGCAGACATAATGATCGCCAGTTCCAACGCCATAACCCTGGACGGCAAACTCGTCAACCTGGACGGCCTGGGAAACCGGGTGGCGGCCATGATGTTCGGTCCCGAAAAAGTGATCCTGGTGGTGGGAATGAATAAAGTCGCCCCCGACCTGGATTCCGCCATAGCGAGGGTCAAACACTACGTTGCGCCGGTAAACGCGATTCGTATCGGCGTCGAAGCACCC